>CENJ01164378.1_pt1 | contig 41276 bp, 36 predicted proteins | sample 356161 | NCBI WGS metagenome assembly CENJ01 (sample SAMEA2619531, study PRJEB7988) | marine metagenome | biome: marine biome (ENVO:00000447); feature: surface water layer (ENVO:00002042); material: "saline water (ENVO:00002010), including plankton (ENVO:xxxxxxxx)" | depth 5 m | reverse complement strand
CATAACCTGAAGGTCGCAGGTTCAAATCCTGCCCCCGCAACCAAATCTAAGTTTAGAAAAAAAACCATAATTTCAGTTTTTTTTTACTTTGCTTCTAATTCTAATGAAACCTTTTTTTATGTAAAATTTCTTTACGCATTATTTAATATTTTCAATTCTGATACTTAAAATAATATAAATACGATCAAAATCTTTAAAAAATTCGAAAAAAAATTTGGTTTAAATTTGAAAAATTACTTAGTAAGGAATTGTCTCTAACCACTTTTTTTATTTGAAAAGAAAAATCAAGATAAAAGCCTTGTTTAATGTTATAAAGATTCATATTCTCTAAATTAACCTTCAATGTTTTAGTTTTACAGATATGTGCGGTATTTCAGGCTTCATTAAATTTTCAAAAGATCTATCTAAATCAAGCATATCTAGCTTTTCTAACAAAATGGCTAAAACTTTAGAAAGAAGAGGTCCCGACGCTTATGGGAGTTGGGTTGATGTAAAAAATGGTGTTTCTTTATCTCATAGAAGATTATCTATCCTAGATTTGTCTCAAAAGGCCAATCAACCAATGGTGAGTCACAATAAAAGATTCATCTTAAGTTACAATGGAGAAATCTACAATTTTAAGTTTTTAAAAAACAAATTTAAAAACTATCTTCCGAATTTAAAAACATCCTCAGATACTGAAGTGTTAGTTGAATTGATAGCATCAATTGGCCTCAAGGAAACTTTAAAAAATATTAATGGCATTTTTTGTTTTGCTGTTTGGGATGTAGATAAAGAAAGAATGTACGTTGTTAGGGACAGGGTAGGGATCAAACCTGTCTATATATATTGGGATAATAAAAATTTTGCTTTTGCATCGGAAATTAAGGCATTAAAAGTTTTACCTTGGCATAATTTTGAAATATGCAAGGAATCTTTGGGGTCTTATGTTAGGTTAAATTACATTCCATCACCTTACTCAATATATGAAAATGTTTTAAAGTTAGAGCCTGGATGCATTTTTGAGATTAATAAAAGTAGAGTAGTTAAATATACAAAATATTGGGATTTTGAAAAATTAAATATTCTTAAAAATAATAATGACCCAACCAGCACTCATAAAATTTTAAATGATGCTGTTTTGAGTCAAATGGTTTCAGATGTTCCAGTTGGTGTTTTTTTGTCTGGAGGTATTGATAGTTCCTTAATCGCAGCATTAGCCCAAAAAAACTCAAAAAAAAAAATTAATTCTTTCACCATTGGATTTGAAGATAATGCATTTGATGAAGCTCCATATGCAAAAAAAATTTCAAAAATTTTAGGAACAAATCACAACGAAGTTTATTTCAATTATAAAGATTTAAATAGTTTAATAAATGAAATACCTATTCTTTACGATGAACCATTTGCAGATTCCTCACAATTACCAACTATGTTATTGAGTAAAATTACCCAAAAAAATGTAACAGTAGCATTATCTGGTGATGGAGGAGATGAATTATTTGGAGGCTATTATAGATACTTTATGGCTGAAAAATATCAAAAATATATTTTTAATCAACCTAACGCTCTAAAGGTAATACTTAAAAATATAATAAAATTTATACCACAAGCTCTTTGGAACAAAATTGGAGTTTTTATTCCTAAAAAATATGGAGGAAGTCAGTTTGGTGACAAACTTTTAAAGTTATCGAATCTGTTAACTGAAAATCAAGATATTCTTTTTCAACAAAGAATAGTAAGCAATTTAAATAATCTTTCATTTGCACTTGAAAGTTCAAAAGAGAAGTTAAACAAATATTTTGAAGAAAAATATAGAAACTTAAGTAACGACACAATTACGAGAATGCAAATTTTAGATTTTTTAACCTATCTGCCTGACGATATTCTAACAAAAGTTGATAGGGCTTCAATGTATTATTCACTTGAGGTAAGGGTTCCATTTTTAGATAACAAAGTAATTGAACATGCTTGGGGGCTGGACAAGAAATTTAAAGTCTCAAATGGAAATGGTAAATTAATTTTAAAGGAAATTCTATATAATTATTTACCTGCCAAACTTGTTGAACGACCAAAAATGGGTTTTGGCATTCCACTAGATAAATTATTAATAGAGTTTTTTAACAAAAAGATAGAGATGTATTTTAATTCAGAAAAAGTAAAGCAACAAAACCTTTTTAATCTTGATTACTACAAAAATCTATGGAATGAACACAAAAATAAAAAAAGAAATTGGCAGTTTCTTCTATGGAATTTCTTAATGTTTCAAATTTGGTATGAACAATGGGAGACTAGGAAATAAAAAATATAACCTTTATTGTTAATAGTTTAAAAATTGGCGGGACAGAGAAGCAATTACTACATCTGGCGGAGTCTATTAAAGAGGACTTTAAAATAAATATTTTTGCATTCTCATCTGGTGAACTTTTACATAAATTTAAAAGTTTAGGCGTAAATGTAACCGTGGGTAAAAATAAATTTTTTTCAATATTCAGATTTATTTTTTTTTTAATTGTTAATAAGACAGACATATATCATTTTTTTTTGCCAAAATCTTATATTTTAGGAGGGTTATTGACGATTCTTTCTAAAAAGAAAAAGATTATGAGTAGAAGGTCACTTAATAAGTATCATAAAAAGTATTTTTTTATTTCACTCCTTATTGAAAAAATTCTTCATACACATATGGATTTAATTTTGACCAACTCAACTGCTATTAAAGATCAATTAGTTAACCGTGAGGGTGTTCGGAATAATAAAATAAAGGTAATACCGAATTTCATAACAAGTCTAAATATAAAAAAGAAAAAACTAAAAAATAAATCAAAATTTATCAAATTTGGTTATGTGGCAAATTTCATACCCTATAAGAATCATCTTAATTTGTTAAGTATTTGTTCTAAGATAGATACAAATAAAAAGTGGAAATTGCTGTTAGTAGGTTCTGATGTTAATGGCTATAGAAATATAGTAAAAAAAGAAATTTTTAAACTTGGGTTAAGTGAGAACGTTTTGTTGATTGACCCGAAAAGGGAAATTGATAAATTTTATAATGAGATAGATTTCTCAGTAAGCACATCAAGTGAAGAGGGTTCATCAAATTTCTTACTTGAGTCGATATTTCATGGTCTTCCAATAATTGCATTTGATGTAGGTGGTAATAAAGATTTTTTCGATAAAAATGGATTTTTAGTTCCAGCTTGTGATAATTCAATTATGAAAAAGAAAATTGAGTGTATGCTTACATCTAAATTAGATAAATTTAAAGAAAACTCGTTGAAGGTTTGTAAAAGTAAATTTAACAACAAAAAAAATCTTAAGCTATATATTTCTAGCTATCGCTTGTAATTATTGCTTGAAGTTCATTCTATGAACGTTATACTGTTCATACTATGAACAAAAAACTATTAAAAAATACTGAAGTCGAATTAAAATTGTTTGATCAGATTGAGAAAAATAAAGATCACTCACAAAGATCGATCTCAAAAGAACTTAATATCGCATTAGGCTTATCAAATGCACTCTTAAAAAGATTTGTTAGTAAAGGTTTTCTCAAGCTTTCCCAGGCTCCGATGAAAAGGTATTTTTATTACATAACACCAAAAGGATTGGTTGAAAAGACAAAGTTAACTTCAGAGTTTTTAAAGTCATCTTTACAATTCTATAATAAAATAAGAAATCAGTACGAGAAAGAGTTTAATAAAATAAAAAGAAATAGATACACGAAAATTATATTAGTTGGAATAAGTGAGTTTACAGAAATTGCAATATTAGCTGCTAAGCTTACAGATATAAAAATTAATTTTATTGTTGATGAAAATTTCAAAAAAAGAAAATTTTGTGAAGTGCCTGTAAGGTCCCAGATTGACCAGTATTTAAATGACAAGCAAAATACCTTGTTTGTAATATCTTCACAGAATGGAATCTCAAATTTTATGAAAAAGTTATTAAAAAAAAAGAATGTAATTAAGCCTAATTTTTTACTACTAGATTAATATGAGCTGGATTGTTGTGCACACCAAGGGGAATAATGAAAGAAAAGCAACAATTAACTTGCAAAGGCAGGGTTTTGAAGTTTTTTTTCCAAAAGTAAAAAAGTCAATTTTAAGTTTTAATAAATTAAAGGAAAATATAAAACCACTATTTCCTGGGTATATTTTTGTCAATTTAAAAGAACACCAAAATTATCTTAAAATAAATTCCACTTTTGGGGTAAAGTCTATTTTGAGGTTTGGTGAAAATAACTACATTTTACCAAACCAAGTTTTAAAGATTATAAAAAATAAATGTAATAAAGAAGAAATATGTAAATTAGATGTCTGCAAAAAGGGTGAAAAAGTTGCTATTATTAAAAATAAGGTGCCTAGTTTGAAAGGCATTTTTATTGAATACATAGATGAAAAACGTTCTTTCGTTTTTATCGATTTACTTATGAGAAAAATTAAAACAAAAGTTTTGAATTCAAATATTCATGTTTTGAATTAATTTTTTTTTATTTAAAATTTCCATCTGAGTAAATTTACTTGGACTGCGGTAGCTATGCCTAAAAAAATTAAAAATATATGCTTTGTATGTGAGGCTTTTCCAAACAAAAATGAAGGAGCTAGCTTAAGAGTTTATTATGAGTATATAAATTATTTTCTTAAAAAAAAATATTCCGTTACTTTGATATATTTTGGTAAAAAAGTTAAAGTAAAGAATATTTTTAAAAATAACAAAATTAAGATTTACAGTTTGCCTTCAGCCGAGCATCTAGTCCCTAATAAATTTAGTATCATAAAAAACCTTGATGAATGTGAAGAAATTGAAAAAATAGTAAAAAAAAATAAATGTGAACTTGTATTAGGATTTGATATTATTGCAATTTCGCAAATAATTAAAATTCAAGACATTAAAAAAGTTGGATGGCTAGGTGATTTGAGATTTTTAACTAATATGTATAATTTTTATTATTCAATTTTAGAGAATCCTCTAAATTTGAAAAATATTTTTTATAATATTTATCAAAATTACTTACTTAAAAATTTTTATAAAAGTAATTTAAAATATCTTCATAAAGTAATTGTTTCTTCAGGTTCATCGGTTGATAAACTTAATCGTATAAATATTCCATCTATTTTTTTACCATATCCTTGGTCTGAAAAATTTAGATTCAAACCCAAAGAAATAAAAAAACCAACGTTCTTATTTTTTGGAAACCTATCAGGTCTTGGTTCAAGATCTTCAATTCAAGAAATAATTGGTAATATTTATCCAATGATGATTAAGCATTTTGGAAAAAAAAAATTTCAAATTTTAATTGGAGGAAGAAATTTTAAAAGTAGTTTTTTAAGTAAAATTGATTTGGAATTCTATCCCGAACTAAAATATCTAGGTTTTATTAAGGACATTGGTAATTATGCTTCAAAATGTAATGCTTTTATTTTTCCTGGAAAAGTCCCTATAGGAAATAGGTGTAGATTATTATCTTGTTTATCATCAGGTATTTTATTAATCGCATCAGAAAGTGTAACACTTGGGAATACTTTTTTAAAAAATAATTTTAATTGTCTAATTGGGAAAAATAGCAAAGAAATTTTAAAGCATATGAGCTTTTCATATAAAAATGATTTAAGAATAAATGCTTTAATTCACAATGGAAAAAAAACATATAAAGATAATTACGAGCCATATAAGGCATCAAAAAAATTAGAACAAAAAATTTTAAATTTATAATATTTGTATATTTAATGAGAGTTTAGAAATGATGATTGACCATAATTTAAAAAATGGAAGAATAAATAAATGTCAGGTTTGTGGTAAGAAAAACCTAAAGCAAATTATAAATTTAGGAAATCAGCCGCCCTGTGATTCTTTATTAGACACCAAAGACTATTTTAACAATGAAGAAAAGTTTCCTCTGAATTTTGTGTATTGTGATAATTGCATTTTGGGTCAGATTGATTTTGTTGTACCTCAGGAAAAGCTTTTTTATTTAAACTACCCTTATAGAAGTGGAATTACTAAAACATTAGTTGAAAAATTATTTAGTACATCAGAATCTTTTGTTTCAAAATTTAAAAATTTTAAAAATAAATTTTGTATTGATATTGGTTCTAATGACGGCACCCTTCTGAAAGGTTTTAAAAGATATGGATTTAATGTTTTGGGTATTGAGCCAACCAACATTTCTGAGATAGCTAATAAGGATGGTATTGAAACTCTTAAATCTTTTTTTAATGAAAAACTTGGTAATGAAATTGTTGATAATTATGGTTATGCTGACGTTGTAACAGCAACTAATGTATTTGCTCATATTCCAAATATGAAAACACTTATGTTAGGAATTGACAAAATATTGGATGAAAAAGGTATTTTTATTTCGGAGTCACATTATTTATTCGATCTTTTAAACAAGTTACAATATGATTCAATTTATCATGAACATTTAAAATATTATTCATTAAATTCGTTAAAAAAATTTTTTGATTTTTATAATTTTGAAATAATTGATATCGAATTTATTAAAAATTATGGAGGATCAATAAGAGTTTTTGCAAGTAGAAAAGGTAATTATGATATTAAAAAAAATGTAATAGAATGTTTAGAAAATGAAATAAAAATAATTAATTCCGAATTGGATCTATTTACTAGTTTTACTAAAAAAATAAAAAAAAATAAATTTGAACTCATTCAACTTATTAAATCTTATACTGATGCGGGGAAAAGAGTAATTGGAATTGGATGCCCAGGAAGATGTAGTACATTAATAAACTATTGTGAAATTAATTTACAGATGATGGATTATATTGCTGAGCAGTCTAGTTCATTGAAACTTAATAAGTTTCTGCCAGGCATGCATATTCCAATCAAAGATGAAAAAGAGATGTTTAAAAACCCTCCTGATCTTGCAATTCTTTTATCTTGGCACTACTCAGATGAAATTATAGGTATTCTAAGGAAAAAAGGCTTTAAGTCTAGAATTGTTGTTCCTTTACCAGAGATCAAGGTGGTTGATTGTTAAGATTTGGAATAATTGGGATGAATTTTGGGTCTGTTGTTCATTTACCAGCAATACAACAAACTATTGGGTGTAAAGTTACTGCTATTTGTGACGGTGGTTCAGGTACAAGTTACAAAGTAAAGAGATTGAAAAGTTTGAATTGTCAAATATTTGATAATTATATAGATTTAATTAAATCAAAAGATGTTGATATAGTAAGTATTGCCGCACCTACTTATTTGCACAGTGAAATTTTGAAGAATTGTTTAAGATTTAAAAAAAATGTTATATGTGAAAAACCTTATGGTTTATCTTTTGAAGATATAAAAGGAATCGCTAAAAAAATGGAAAATCAAAACTTAATTAATATTGTGAATTATGAATTTAGATACGAGTCTTTGATGAAAGAACTAAAAAAAATAATAAAAAAAAAAATTCTTGGGGATATCCTTAAATTAAAAATTGATTGGAAAATTAAGTCTTTAAATAAAAGAAATAGTTGGAAAGAGAAGGTTGCGATGGGTGGTGGGATTGTTAACGAACTTTTATGCCATGTTCTGGACTACATAAATTTTCTTTTAAACAAAAAAATCAACTTTTCAAAGAGTATTAAAAAAAAAAAAATTAAAAAGAATTCTCTTCAAATGAATTTTCTTGAAAAGAATACATTCATTGAAATAAATATTGTTAAATCAACTGCAATACGAGAAAGCTCCCATAATATTGAAATTGAGGGAAAATTTGGTGAGGGGAGTTTAAAATATTTTATGCCTTTCTGTTCAAAATCTAAGAAACTTCTCATTAGCAATGATAAAACTCAAAAAATAGTCAAAATTGAAGATGATAATTTATTTTTTAGTGATGATAGAATTTTATCATTTCATAATTTATTAAGCTCAGAATTAAAAAAAAAATTTGATGTTTTTTCTACTAACTTTCTTTATTCAGAGTATTTAAGAAAACAATTAGACAATATACTTAGATGAAGATCGCTTTGGGTATTCAGGCAAGACTCTCTTCTAAGAGACTTCCAAAAAAAATGTTAAAGAGTGTGGGGGGGAAAAATTTAATTTCACTTGTTATTGAAAACGTTTTAAAGAGTAATTTTAAAAACCATTTTTTTATACTTATTTCTGACTCAAAAGATGATGAAGAGCTAGAAAAATTTTGTAAGAAAAAAAAAGTTAAATATTTCATTGGACCTCTAACAAATGTTTTTCTAAGGTATAAAAATTTTTTAGATACATTTAATCTAGACGGAGTTGTTAGAATATGTGGGGATAGTCCACTTATAGATCCATTAACAATAAATACCTTGTATGATATAGCTCTTAAAAAAGAAAAATTTGACTTGATTACCAATTGTTTCCCAAAAACATTTCCTTCTGGTCAGTCTGTTGAAATTATCAAAAGATCTGCGTTTGATAAAGTTTTAGTTGATAATTTTACTAATTCTCATAAAGAACACGTTACAAAATATTTTTATGAGAATTATGAGGATTTTTCTATATTTAATGTAAATTGTCATTACGCACACAACTTTGAGAAAACATCAATTGACACTCAAGAAGATTTAAATTTTTTAAAAAGGATCTATAAAGATTTAATTTTTAAAAACTCTAATATAAAAATACAGCAGATAATAAATTATATAAAAAAAAATGAAAGATAAAATTGATGTAGGTGTGATTGGGCTTGGTGTTGGTGAACAGCATATATTAGGTTATTTAAAAGAAAATAAAATAGACAAAATTTATATCTATGACACGAATAAAAAAAAAATTTCGGAAATACTAAAAAAATATAAAAATAAAAATATTATACCTGTAGAAAACGAGGATGATATTTTTAACAACGATATAATTAAGGCGGTTTCAGTTGCTTCTTATGATCAGTATCATTTCTCTCAAATTCTTAAATCACTAAAAAATAATAAAAATATTTTTTGTGAAAAACCAATATGTCAAACAGAAACAGAATTAAATAAAATAAAGAATGAATTAAAAAAGAATTCAGAACTTTTAATTACAACTAATACTTTGTTAAGAGAATCTCCAAAAATTCAAAATTTAAAAAAAAAATTTGACCAGAATTATTTTGGAGATAATTTTTATATGGAGTTTGACTATAATTATGGAAGATTAAATAAGTTAATAGATGGATGGAGAGGAAAAATAAAAAATTTTTCTGTTATTTTAAGTGGTGGTATTCATATGATTGATTTAATTTTATGGTTCAAAAAAACTTATCCAAAAAAAATTCACTCATTTTCGAATAATATTTGTTCAAATAAAAAAACGAAAAGTACAATTCAAGATTTTGTTATTTCAGTTTTAAAATTTGATGATAATTCAATAATTAAATTATGCACAAATTTTGGTTGTGTATATCCTCATTTTCATAGAATTCTAGTGTATGGAAGCAAAAAAACTTTTGAGCATACTTTTAACTCAAGTTTGTATCTTTCAAAAAATAAATCTGGTCATATTAAAAAGAAAAATGATAAAAAAGAATATCCAGGTATAAAAAAATATAAACTTATTAAAAATTTCATTGATTCAATTTATAAAAAAGATACTTTAACAGTTTCAACTCAGGAAATGATTAACTCAATGCAACTTTGTTTTGATATAGATAAGTCATTAAGACAGAAATGAATATACCTTTTGGGAAGCCAAATATTGGAAATGAAGAATTCAGACAGATTAAATCTGTTCTTAATTCAGGTCAACTTGTTCATGGTGTAAAAACAAAAAGTTTTGAAAACTCATTTAGAAATTTAGTTGGTGGAGGTTATGCAACATCTTTATCCTCATGTACAGCAGGATTGCATCTATCTTATATAGCTTTAGGTATTGGTAAAGGCGATGAAGTTTTAGTTCCAGCGCTCTCACATGTTGCCACAGTTCACTCAGTCGAATATGTTGGCGCTAAACCAATTTTTTTAGATGCTGATACAGAAACTGGCAATATAAAATTATCGCAAATTGAAAAAAAAATTAACAATAAAACCAAAGCCTTAAGTATTGTGCATTATTTAGGTTTACCGTTAGATATGGAAAGAGTTTTGCAGATTTGTAAAAAATATAATTTATTTCTTATTGAAGATTGCGCCTTAGCTTTAGGTGCTAAATATAAAGGAAAACATGTAGGATTATTTGGAGATGTTGGGTCATTTTCATTTTATCCTGTTAAACATATAACCACAGCTGAAGGTGGAATGGCGATTTCAAAAAAAAAATCAATAATTAGTAAACTTGAGAAACTAAAAGCTTTTGGATATGATAAAACTCTTAAAGATAGGAAAGTTCCAGGAAAATATGGAGTCGATTTTCTTGGCTATAATTTCAGAATGAATGAAATTGAGGCAGCGATTGGTCTTGAACAATTAAAAAAATTTCCAAAATTTTTTAGAAAGAGGTTGAATAATATGAAAGTTTATAAAAAGGCTTTGTCTGATAATAAATCTTTAAAAATTATTGATAATGATGATAAATATGCAATTAACTCTTATTATTGTGCAACAGTTGTTTTGAATAAAAAAATTAAAAATAAAAGGGATTTTATTTTAAAAAAACTAGTTAAGAATGGTATAGGATGCAGTATATACTATCCTGGCCCGATTCCAGCATATAAATTTTATAAAGAAAAATATAATATTTCGATGAACGAATTTAAAGGAGCGGACTTAATCAGCAATGGTTCGATAGCTCTTCCGCTCGGTCCTCACGTGACAACTGAGAATGTTAAATTCATTTGTAGAAAATTAAAAGAAATCGTTTCTAGTTTATCATTATGAAGTTTAAAGGTAAAAAAATTGTACTTATTGGTGGAGCCGGTTTTATTGGACATAACCTGGCCATTAGTTTAAAAAAAAAAGAGGCTGATGTTCATGTTTTTGACAGTTTACAAGTTAATAATTTAGGAGAATTCTCAAATACGTTCGATAAGAAAAAACCAAATGAAAGTTACATTGGTTTTTTAAATCAAAGAATTTCTTTAATTAATAAATATAAAATTCCTTTACACGTTATAGATGTTAGAGATTATCATCTTCTTTCTAAACATTTAGAAAGTATAAAACCAGACGTAGTTTTATTTTTAGCTGCTGTAGCACATGCAAACAAAGCAAATAAAGATCCCTATAATACTTTTGATCATAGTTTCAGGACTTTAGAAAACTCTTTGGATGCGCTTAAGAATAGTTCAGCTCACTTTATATTTTTTTCATCGTCGATGGTATACGGAAACTTTTTTAAGGGTGAAGTGGATGAAAAAACTCAATGTAATCCTCTCGGGATATATGGTGCATTAAAATTTTCAGGTGAAAAGCTTGTTATTGCTTATAATCAAGTTTTTGGAATGAATTTTACCATCATTAGACCATCTGCTTTATATGGAGAAAGATGTGTAAGTCGAAGGGTTGCACAAATTTTCGTCGAAAATGCAATTCAGCGAAAAGATTTAATCATTCAAGGCAGTGGGAATGACTCGTTAGATTTTACTTATATTGATGATTTGATTCAGGGTATTGAGCTGGTTATAAAGAAAAAATCATCACTAGGAGAAATTTTTAATTTAACCTATGGACAATCAGTAAAGATTGTAGATCTTGCAACTCACATCTCATCAAAATTCAGTATAGGTATTAAATATAAAGAAAAAGATAATTTAATGCCTGAAAGAGGAACCTTAAACATTAACCTAGCAAAAAGTAAATTAGGATATTCTCCTAAGTTTGATATCTATAAAGGAATAGATAAATATATTGATTGGTACGAAAATAATTATAAATTCTAATAAAATAATTAATACTTTATGTTATTAAATTTTAGTCTCAAAAATTTAAAATCATCTAAAAGAACTTTTGTATTTGCCGAAGCAGGTAATAACCACGAAGGTAGTTTAAGAATTGCAAAAAAAATTATTCTTGAAGCAAACAAGTGTGGTGTAGATGCTGTTAAATTTCAAACGTTTGTTCCAAGTCTTTATTACTCTAATGATCAAAAAGAAAGGTTAAAAAAACTTAAAAAATTTCAATTAAGTTACGACGATTTCAAGAAATTAATTGATTATGGAAAAAACATAGGAATAACTGTCTTCTCAACACCCTTTGATAATGAAAGTGCAGAGTTTTTGAATGAATACCAAAAATTTTTTAAAATTTCGTCTGGAGATAATAATTTTTTCCCCTTAATTGAACAGATAATCTCTTACAATAAACCTGTAATTATATCTACAGGTCTTTCAGATTATTCACTTCTAAAAAAAGTTTATAATCTTTTCAAAAAAAAATGGGGTTATTTTACTGATGATAAATTTTTAGTTTTTTTACATTGTGTATCTGCTTATCCGACTAAATTAGAGGATGCAAACTTACAAAAAATCCTTTCTTTAAAAAAAAAATTTAAGGATGTGATTGTGGGTTATTCAGACCATGTGATAGGAATAGAAGCTGCATATATTGCTTCAATTATGGGTGCTAATATTATTGAAAAACATTTTACTTTGGATAGAAAATTTTCGAATTTTAGAGACCACAAGCTTTCAGCAGATCCGAAACAAATGAAGACTTTGATAACTAGAATAAAAAAATTCTATAATGCAACAGGAACAGGAAATCTTATGATTCAAGATTGTGAAAAAGAAAATTTACTTCCAACTAGAAGATCTTTAGCCGCATCAAGATCGTTAAATGCAAAAAAAAAAATTATTGAAAATGATTTAATATGGGTTCGCCCAGGAAATGGAATTATTGAAAAAAAAGAAATAATAGGAAAAAAAATAAAAAAAAAAATGAAATTTTCTGAGTCTTTTAGTAAATCTAATTTGTTATGAAAATCTTAATTCTGACGACAGAGACACCTCATCATATTTTTTTTTTAAGTGAGTTATTAAAAGTTGAAAAAAATATTACAGTCATTTCAGAAAACTCTCAAAAAAGAAAAAAAAATTTTCAGTCTAATTTTTTTTTAAAACGAGAAGAAATTGAAAATAGGTTTTGGTTTAAAAAAAAGACACATCTCAGTGACTTTACTTTTACAAAGTATATAGACTGTATAAATTCAGATGAATCTTTGAATTTTTTAGGAAATAATATTTTTGACTTGGCTATTTGTTTTGGTACAAAAATTCTTAATGCTAGAACTATTGATAAACTTCCGACGAACTTATTTAATTTGCATGGAGGAGACCCAGAAAATTACAGAGGTCTAGATTCTCATCTATGGTCTATGTATCATAAAGATATAGATGGACTTGTTTCAACACTTCATCATTTAACGTTGAGAGTTGATTGTGGAGAAATATACAGTAAAGAAAAAATTATTCTAAGTGAAATACCTGATATTTTTCATTTTCAAATTTTCAACACACAAACCTGTGCAAAACTATCAAAAAAATTAATTAAAGAGATATCTTTAGGTAAAAAAATAAAAAAAATTAATCAAAAAAATAAAGGAAGATATTATTCATCAATTCCTAGTTGTCTCATTGTAAAATGTATTAAAAATTTTGAGTTATTAAAAAAAAATGATTAATTATTCTAATTATCTTAAAAAAAATAGCCATACTATTTTTTTATTTCATGGTGTTATTCCTAAAAATAATTTTTTATTAAGAAACTATACAAATAAACATTTAGAGTTAAAAACGTTTAAAAAAATCATAAAAGATTTAGATCAAAATGGAAATTGTATATCAATTGACGAGTTAAGCGCACACATAATAAAAAAAGAAAAATTTCCTGATTATTCATTTTCTATAACGTTTGATGACGGATTTGAGAATAATTTAAGTATAGCAGCACCAATTTTACTAAATTTAAAGATGCCATTTACCATCTATGTTACTTCAGATTTTTCTGAGAAAAATGAAATGTCTTGGACAGATAAGATTGAATATGCTTTCGAACATACTAAAGAAAAAAGATTGATACTACCTTGGAGTAAAAAAGAGGTTTGTATAATTAACATTGACCAAAAAATTCAAATAATTGATGAAATAAGAGATAAAGTTAAAAAATCTAAAAAAATTGATCCAACTAAATTTTCAAATTATATTTTAGAAAAATTGAAAATTAAAAATATTCACAAGGATAAATTTCTTGATCAAAAAATAAATTCAAAGCAAATACGTATTTTTTCAAAAGATAAATTAATCTGCTTTGGTGCACATACAAAAACGCACAAAGTTTTATCACATTTAAAATTAAAAGAATTAGAGAAGGAAATTAAAACAAGTATTGATTTTCTTAAAAAAAAGTGTGGATTAGAAGTTAAAAATTTTTCTTATCCTGAAGGTTTTAAAGGTTCTTACAATAAAAAGGTTATTGAAGTGTTAAAAAAGTTTGGAATTGTTTCATCTCCAACTGCTATCAAAGGAACTAATACAATTAATACTTCTTTATTTAATTTAAAAAGAATAATGGTTATTTAGATATGTGCGGAATTGCAGGATATTTTGGGAAAAGAGATATTGAGGTTTCAAAAATTAAAGAATGTCAAATGTTAATGAAGAGGAGAGGCCCAAATCATTGTGATTATTTTTTATCTAAAAATACAAATAATTTGGTACTCATCCATAGTAGGTTAAGTATTATCGATTTAGGTTCGGGTTCAAACCAACCTTTCAAAAATAATATTGGTGATGCTATGAGCTTTAATGGAGAAATTTATAATTACAAAGAAATAAAAAAAAAATTAGCCAGAAAAGATATTGATTTTAAAACTTTAGGTGATACAGAGGTACTTTTTAAACTGATTAAAAATATGGGAATAAACTCATTAGAAAGTTGTGAAGGGATGTGGGCTTTTGTCTTTTATGAAAAAGAAAACGAAAAAATTTTTCTTTCTAGAGATAGATTTGGTGAAAAACCACTTTTCTACTTTGAAGACAGTGATGGAATTTATTTTGGTTCTGAACCAAAATTTATTTTTAGTTTATTAGGGCGAAAACTTCCAATTAATTTTTCGCACATTAAGAGGTACTTGATTAACGGTTATAAATCAATTTTCAAAGAAAAAGATACTTTTTTTGATGGATTAAAAAGAGTTGAACCTTCAAGTTATTATGAAATTGATAAAAATCTTGTTTTGAAGAAAAATAAATATTGGGAACCTAAATTTGATTTTTATAATAAAAAGCTAACAGAATTTGATATAGTTTCTAAATCCTATGAGTTACTTAGAAAATCTGTGGAACTTCGTTTAAGGTCAGATGTCCCCATAGCTTTTTGTCTAAGTGGAGGAGTTGATTCAGTTTCTTTAATTTCAATTGCTTGCAGAGAGTTTGATTATAAAGTACACGGTTTTTCAATAATTAATGAAGATAAGAGATACGAAGAACTTGATATGATTAATTATGCTTCAAAAACTTTGAAACTTAAGCACACAAAAAAAACACTGCAAAATGATAATTTTTTTACAAATCTTAAAAAACAAATTTGTTATTATGATGGTCCCGTATTAACTATATCCTATTATGCTCAGTGGAGGTTAATGAAAGAGATTAGTGGTCAAGGATATAAGGTTTCAATTAGTGGTACAGGCGCGGATGAAATTTACACTGGATATTATGATCATCATAATGCTTTCCTAAGCTATATGAAAAGATTTAAAAAAGATGAATACTCAAAATGCTTAAAAGATTGGGAAGATAAAGTTAAAAAGTATATTAGAAATCCTTTTTTGAGAAATGAAAAACATTTTATGGAAGATATTAATGAAAGAGGACATATATATTTGAATCAAAATAAATTTAAAGAATATTTAGTTGACGAATTTAATGAGGATTTTTATGAATTTAAATATTCAGATATTTTACTTAGAAATAGAATGTCAAACGAAATGTTTAATGAAACAGTTCCTCAAATTCTTCATCAGGACGATTTAAATTCAATGTATTATTCTGTAGAAAACAGATCACCTTTTCTTGATAAAGACCTTTATGAGTTCTTACTTCAAGTTCCTACTGAATTTTTAATAAAAAATGGTTATGGTAAATATATACTTAGAGAATCAGTAAAAAGAATTGCACCACCCGACATAATAAATAATCCAAGAAAAGTAGGATTTAATATGCCACTAGAAAACTTTGTAAATTTTAATGAAAAAAAAACTGAAAAAATGTTACTTGAAGATAGTCCTATATTTGAAATTATTGATAGAAAAAAAATAAGAAACTCATTTTCTGATAAATTAACTAATAGTGAAAGTAAGTTTTTATTTAATTTTATTAATGCAAAGTTCTTTATGGAAGCTTATTCTTAACTAGTTAGAAAATATGTCAAAAAAAGTTTGTTTAGGTATAAATAGCTCCGGATTTAATACATCCTGTAGTTTATTTATTGACAATAAGTTATTTTTTGCTGTTGAGGAGGAAAGGCTTAATAGAGAAAAGAGAACCAGGAAATTTCCAATTAAAGCAGTGAATTATATTTTTGAGAAATTTGGTCTCAAACTAGAGGATATTGACTTTATAGCAATTGGATGGAACCCAGCAATTAATTTAGAAAATTTAAATACTGCTTTTAATTTTGGTCAAACCAGATTTTTAGGAGAAATTTTTCACAATGTAGTAAATAATTTTATTAACCTTGATCCAAATGTTGGCGATGTATCTGAACAAATAATACATTATAAAAAAAAAAAAATTCATATCTTTTTTATTCGACATCATCTGGCACACGCTTCATCATATTATTTATCTGACTTCCCTTCTTCGTCAATTTTGACTATAGATGCTTTTGGAGAAAAACAGTGTACTGAGTTTTTTTTAGGTAAGGGCTCAAAGATTTCTTCTATATGGTCCCAAGAGTTCCCGCATTCCTTGGGATCTTTCTATTCTGCTTTCACATCTTTTATGGGATTTAGGCCTCAAAGTGACGAGTGGAAACTAATGGGTGCTAGTGCATACGGCGACGAAAAAAGGTTTTTAAAAAAACTTGAGGAACTAATTTATCCAATCAAAGATGGATTTGAATTAAACTTAAATTATTTCAATCACTTTCAATTTCATCGCCCAGGATTATTTTCTGATAAATTAATTGGTCATTTAGGAATTAAACCAAATGTACCGGAAAGAAAATTATCGAAGGAATATTATGATTTGTCTGCAGGTGTCCAAAAAATCTTTGAAAATATCTGCATTCATTTAATGCATAGATTAAACAAACTCACTCAAAATAAAACTCTGGTTTTTGCTGGTGGTTGTGCCTTAAATTGTTCACTTAATGGAAAAATTTTAAGTAATACTCCCTTTAAAAAGGTTTTCATTCCCCCATTCCCTGATGATAGTGGTGTCGGAATAGGTGCGGCCTTATATGTAAACCATACTATTTTTAATCAGAAAAAACTTAACAAGTTAACGCATAATTACCTAGGACCATCATTCAGTGATAATGAAATAAAAAAAATTATAAAAACTTATAAATTAACTTTTAAGTTTTTAAATAATCCAGAAGAGGTTGCCGTTAAAGATATATGTGAGGGAAAAGTTATAGGATGGTTCCAGGGAGCCTTAGAATTTGGTGATAGATCTTTAGGAAATAGAAGTATTTTAGCAGATCCAAGACGCCAAGAAATGAAAGATAAAGTAAACCATTTAATTAAATATAGAGAAGGTTTCAGACCTTTTGCTCCTTCAATTCTTGAGAATAAAGTTGAAGACTTTTTTATAAATGTACAAAATTCCTTTTTTATGAGTAAAACATTACAAGTAAAGAAAGAAAAACAAAAGTTAATCCCTGCTGTTGTGCACGTTGATGGTTCAGCTAGACTTCAAACGGTTTCAAAAAGAATTAATCCGAAATTTTATAACTTAATTAATAATTTTTATAAAGAAACAAAAATTCCAATTTTGCTAAATACAAGTTTTAATGTTAAAGGAGAGCCAATCGTTTGTTCTCCACAAGATGCTATTAGAACGTTTTTTAGTTCAGGCTTAGATGCTCTTTTTCTCAACAACTTTTATATTTCTAAAAAATAAATTTTTCTTGATTCATAAAAAAGATATTTTATAACTTACTAACGAATGTTCTTAAATCTTTTATTTTTTTTTATTAAATGAAGTGGTGTAAAAAATGTGTGCTGCCAAGCACAAGACCTAATTTAGTAATAAATAGCAAAGGTGTCTGTAATGCCTGTGAACAAGGTAAAATCAAAAAACAAATAAATTGGGAAAAAAGAAAACTTGAGTTTGAAAACTTAGTTAGAAGAATAAAAAAAAAAAAAGCTGAATATGATTGTTTAATACCAGTTAGCGGGGGGAAAGATAGTGTCTGGCAGGTTGTAATTGCTTTAAAGTATGGTCTTAAACCATTAACACTTACATGGAAAACTCCAGAAAGAACACTTATCGGTGAGAAAAATTTAAAAAATCTTGTAAGTTTGGGTGTTAACCATATCGACTTCACAATTAATCCAAAAATTGAATCAAAGTTTATGCTGAAAACATTTGAAAAATCAGGATCTCCCTTAATTCCAATGCATTTGGCTATTTACAATCTCCCTGTGAGAATAGCTTGTACGTTTAAGATACCGTTAATAATTTGGGGAGAGAATTCAGCGTTTGAGTATGGGGGAGTAAAGAATGATTTTGGTGCAAATGTTAATGCTAAGTGGATAAAAAAATATGGAGCAACTAATCAAACTAACGCTAAGAATTGGGTCTCAAAAACGTTTACTGAAAAAGACCTATCACCTTATATGTTGCCAAAAAAAAGTATATTAAATAAATTTGATGTTGAAGGTATTTTCTTAGGTTATTTTTTTAAATGGGATCCAATTAATACAATGAAGGTAGCAAAAAAAAATGGTTTTTATTATGAAAAAAGTAATCTTAAAACAGGCCTTTATGATTTTGCTGATATAGATGATAATCTTATATCGATTCATCACTGGATGAAATGGTATAAATTTGGGTTCACTAGATATTTTGATAATTTATCAATTGAAATTAGAAATAATAGAATTAATAGAAAATATGCAATTGAGAAATTGAAAAAAATTGGGGATCAAAGACCAAACGAAGATATAGAAAAGTTTTGTAAATTAACAAATATAACTAAAAGTGAATTTGAGAGAAAAAGTGAAAAATTCAGAAACAAAAAAATTTGGTATCTAGATGGAAAAAAGTGGAAAATCAAAGATTTTTTAATTGATAGTTGGAGATGGAAATGAGGATAAATTTAAAAAAAAAAAAAAGAGAATTTCCTACTGGTTTAAAAAAACTTGAGATGATAAAAGATTGTGGTTCTGTCTATTTAGATAAAAACGAAATGATTACTTTTAAATCTAAAAATAAAAATTTAGAGTATGACGTAGTAAAAAAAAAATGGGGTTATTATGCAACTCCATCGCTAAATGTGCGATTAAAAAATAAAGGTTATAAGTCTATACTTGTAAAAAATAAAATAACAGAGAGATATTTTGTACTTTTACAGGAAATAGGAATGGAAAAAGAACTTAAAAAATATATGAAACAGGAATCACTAGAAGTTATTTGTAGGCTTGATGAAATTAACGATTTAAAAAAAATAGAGTTTATTTTTAACAAATCCAATGAAAAGTAAAACTTTATTTTGTCCAATTTGCCAAAAAAAATCTTTGAAATTAAAATTTAAATATACGAGTAAACCTGACGTAGAAATTGATTTTAAAATTAATAAAAGTGATTATTATAGAGAATACTACGAATGTAAAAAATGTGGTCATATGTGTGGAAAAGTAAACTATGACTTCTCTAAATTTTATGATGGGGAATATACAGAAATTACTTATGGACTAGGAATGCAAAAGACATTTGATAGGTTGATAAGTTTACCCAAAGGGAGTTCAGATAATGAAAAACGATTTAAGTTTATTTCAAATTTTTTAAACTCGTTTTTTTTAGATAAGAAGGCGATTGAAATACTTGATGTAGGTTCTGGATTAGGAGTTTTTCCATGGCTTGTGAATAAAAGTAACTTAAAGATCACAGCGTTAGATCCAGATAAAAGAAATATAGAACATATAAAAAAAAATATTGGAGTAAAAACCTACAATAAAGATTTTTTTGATTTAAAAACAAAAAAAAAATTTGATATTATAACATTCAATAAAGTCATTGAACATATAATTAATCCCGAAGCAATGTTAAAGAAATCATTAAAATTTTTAAAAAAAAGAAGTTTTCTTTATGTTGAGGTTCCTGATGTTAAAGCTAGTCAAGATGGAAAAAATAGAGAGGAATTTACGATTGAACATTTTCATGTTTTTTCAAAAGATTCACTGAAGATTCTTTGCAAAAAACTGGATTTAAAATGTTTAAAAATTGAGAGTGTTATCGAACCTAGTGGAAAATATACTATAAGAAGTATCTTTTCAATTACCTAAGAACATAACACTTGTAATAAAACTTTAATTTGATAGTGTGACTCATATTATGGATTATTTAAAAAGTAACGCTGATTACTGGGAGAATGGTTATACAGCTCCAATGGTCGATCACCATGTTTTTAGATTATATGGCAGAATTTTAAAACCCTATTTTAAACTACCTAAGAAGTATACTAGTCTTTTAGATTTTGGATGTGGTCAAGGTGCCGCAGTTAATTACTATGCGGGTCTAAAATTTGACTCCTACGGTGTTGATATATCAAAGTTTGATATTGATGTTGCCAGGCATAGATTTCCAGGTATTGCCAATTCTTTTTCATTATGTGACCCAAAACCTTTGAATAATAAACATTATGGCAACTTAGAAAAATATGACGTTATAACTGCATTTCAATCTCTATATTATTTTACTAGAAAAGATTTTGAAGATTTAATGGAGAAGTTATACAGTCAATTAAATAAAGGTGGTGTTTTTTTTGCAACAATGATGGGTACTAAATCTGAAGAATACTTTAAAAATTCGAAAGAAACGGATGATGACTGGTTAAGGTGTGTGAATTTCACTAACTCTAGATATCAGTGTAAAGATTACTATATATTTTTTACTGAGAATCAAGATGAATTGTGCAATAAATTTTCAATGTTCAAACCAATGCATCTTGGTTGGTACAGCGGAAAATTTACCAGTGAGGAAGGTGACGGTTTTCATTATACCTTTTGCGGGGTAAAAGAATAATTGTTTATTTTTTAAGCTAGAGCTTAATGTTAGGATTTTTGAAAAAAAAAAAATACAGATGTTCCCTTTGTCATTCTGATTTAGTTAAATATGAAAAAGTTAAGAGTGCATTAGATTTTAATCCCAACCTATTTGACAAAAAAATAGCCTTCAAATTAAAAAATAAAATTAATGGTATATGTGAAGTTTGTGGTATTAGTCAGAATTTTAATAAATTAAATTTAGATGAACTTAAAACTTTCAATTTAATTAACAAAGATCATTTAACATCAGAAAAAAACTTTTCAACTTATCCACCAAAAAGTGATTTTCTAAAATCTTTTAATAATACATATTTTAAAAAAAGGTTAAGAAATTGGGATAATTTTTTTGGAGAAAATAATTTTAATTTGAAAAGAATTTTGATTCTTAGATACTGGTTTGGTAACTCAGTAGACTTCTTAAAAAAAAAATTTAACGCTAAGATTTATGGAATGGAGCTCTCCTCAAATTGTAAAAAGTATGTTCAAGATAATAGTATTCAACTAATAGATATTCCTGGAGAAATAAATGGAATATTTGAAATAAAAAAAAAAATTGACACAAAATTTGATGCAATTTTCTGTTTTCATTTATTAATTCATAGTATAGATATAAATAGGTCGATCTTAAAATTAAAAAGTCTTTTAGGGAATAAGGGTATTATAGTTTTTTCAAATGAAATTGAAAAAAAGCAACTAAATCCTTTTCATAATTATTATTTTTCAGAAACTCAGTTTTATACTGTATTGCAAAAACATTTTTCGAAGATAATTAGAATCGATGATTGTCAGAGTGCTTATGTAAATCATGTAAATCCATTTACCATAAAAAATGATATTCCTGATATCGTAGTTTTCAATTAGAAACAAATATGCAAATAAAAAGATTAGTTTTAAAACTACTTGATTTGTATCCAGCAAAGTATAGAAAAAAACTCATTTGGTTAATCCTCTTTTTGATTATTTCCAGTAGTTTAGAGGTCTTGGGAATATCATCATTTTATTTTTTTCTAAATTATGCAATTGATGATGAACTATCTAACCAAATTAGTTTTTTAGGTTTAACTTTTTTGACTGAGAATTATTCTAAAACACTAGCTTTTTTTAGTATCTTTATTTTACTAATAATTATTTCAAGAATTTTTATGCAATTCTTTATTATTTGCTTTAATTTTAAACTAGTAAAAGAACTTAATTATTATTTTTCAAGTACAATTTATTTACTTTATATAAACAAGCCTTACAAAGAAATTATGAATATTGAGTCAAACAAAATTCTATTAAATATATGGGGACATCCAAATGAAATGATAACTAAAGGCTATATTGGTTTGATTCAAATAGTTTCTACAATTATGTTTAGTTTAGTTGTTTTATTAACAATTCTATTTATAGAATTTAAAACAACGTTAATTTTTATCCTTGTAACCTTGATGAATGTTTCACTTTATTTTTTATTTGTGTCAAAAAGAATTCATACTTGGAATACAAATTTTATATTTCATCATAAAAGAATCATTAAAAATATTATTGAGATGGTTAAAGGTTTCAAGGTAATAAAAGTTTTTTCAAAAGTTTATTTTTTTAGAAAAGTATTTTTTGAGGATATAGTTAAGACCTTAGAGTTAAATAAAAAAATATATACACTTAATCACTTCCCTAGATTTTTTTTAGAATTAAATTTTATTTGTATTATCTTTTTTTATATATTTTATAAAACTATCAATGGTTCGAATTTTATTGATTTAATACCCTTTTTAGGTTTGCTAGCTATTTCAGCATCAAGATTGTTACCTTTAGTGAATCAGTTAACAACTGCAATTCAAGAGCTAAAGAATAGTATTCCATCATTTCTAAGCATTGAAAGTGATTTTAAAGATATTGGTAAAGAGTTTAAAAAATTAGGAGATCATTCAAGCGAAACTGATATTTTGTCAGAAATTAGTTTTAAAAATAAAATTTTGATAAAAGATTTAATCTATCGTCACAACAATGAATCTAATTCATTATTAATAGACGAAATGATCATAGAAAAATCTAAGATTCATTGTGTTATTGGAAAGTCTGGAGCTGGAAAAACAACAGCTATTAATTTAGTAATGGGACTGCTTAACCCAGAAAAAGGAAAATTTAAAATAGATAACAAGTTGATTAATACAAAAAAGCAGAATTTTATGAGTCTTTTTTCTTATATTCCTCAGGATCATTTTGTTTTAAATGGTACTCTTAGAGAAAATATAGCCCTAAGTAGGGAAGTAAATAAAAAAATAGATGAAGAGATATGGGAAATTTTAAAAATTTTAGACTTAGAAGAATTAATAAATTCTAAAAAACAAAAATTAAATTTTATAGTCAATGAAGATGGAAAGAACTTATCTGGTGGTCAGATTCAAAAAATAATGATTGCAAGAGCACTTTTTAATAAAAGAAAGATCTTTATATTTGACGAACCAACATCTTTTTTAGATAATAAAAGTAAGAATGATTTTTTTAAACTTTTAAATAAATTGGTAAAAATCGACATTACTATTATTATGATTTCCCATGATATTGATGTACTAAAAAAAAGTGAAAAATTATTTTTTTTCGAAGCTGGAAAACTTTTGATGCAAGGTAAAACATCAAGTCTTAAAAAAAACATAAAAATAAAAGAATTCTTTGTGAAAAATTATGATTAAACAGATAATTGCTGAAATAGGTTCTGTTCATGATGGTTCAATAGGCAATGCTTTAAATTTAATTTCACTAGCTAAAAAAAATGGTGCTGATGTTGTTAAGTTTCAACATCATTTAGCAAATGAGGAGATGACAAAAAGAGCAAAACCTCCTCCTTACTTCAAGTCAGAAAAAAGAGATAAATACTTTGAAAGAATTCTTTTTTCAGAAAATCAACTAACTAAAATTATAAGTCATTGTAAAAAAATTAATGTAAGATTTTTATGTTCTCCTTTTTCTGAAAAATCGGTTGAGATACTAGAACATTTAAATGTTGATGCTTATAAAATTGCTTCAGGCGAACTAACTAATCTTCCACTAATTGAAAAGATAGGTAAAACAAAAAAAAAAGTTTATTTATCGACTGGTATGAGTAATTTCAAAGAAATTAATGAGGCTATTAATGTTCTTTCTAAAAATGAATTAATTGTCATGCAGTGTACTTCTCAGTACCCTTGCGATATTAAAAATGTGGGTCTTAACAATATACAAAAATTTAAAGAAGAGTTTAAACAACAAATAGGTTTCTCTGATCATTATTTAGGAATAGAAGCGGGTATAGCTGCAGCCGCTTTAGGAGCAACAGTTATTGAAAAACATATCACCTTTTCAAGATCAATGTATGGAAGTGACGCAAAGTTTGCTTTAGAACCCGAAGAATTTAAGGCTTATTGTATGTCGATTAAAAATGTATGGAAAATGCTTGATAATCCTGTAAATAAAAATAATCTGGATAGTTTTAAAATTATGAGACAAACATTTCAAAAAAGTATTGTAATGGCCAGAGAAAAAAAAAAAGGTGAAATAATCAATAAAGATGATATTAAATTTAAAAAACCTGGTGACGGAATTCCCCCCAAAAATTATAAAAAGATTGTCGGTAGAATTTTAAATAAAAATAAAAAAACTGATAGTCAAATTTTTTTTTCCGACCTAAAAACATCATAATAAGAAAAATTTAGTATGAAAGATGTAAACTTAATTCTTGTTAATATTGACAGATTCTATTCTGAACATTTATTAGAAGAAATGGAAAAGATTAAAAATATTAAGTATGTTTTAGTGTGTGACGTTAAAGAACCCAGAAAAAAATATAAATTTGACTATGATTTTATTAATATTGAAAATATTCATTACGGTGAATATGGTATGAATCTTTCTGAAGCGGAGGTGGTAGAAGAAAAAATACAAAAGAACTTTTTAAAGCTTGAAACATTAATTTTTAAAATGATGGATAGAGGTGAAAAACCCTCAAAGTTAGTTGATTATCATATTAAAGAAGATCAAAAATTTAGAGATAAAATTAGCTTTTCTAGAGCAGAGCTTGATTTTGGTTTTAGGAGAATTTTATTTAATCGACATTTGAGATTTTGGTCAAATATTTTAAAAAAAAAAAAAATAAATTTTTTCTATTCAACCACAGTTCCACATATTGTTTGGGATTTCATTGTTTTTGAGCTTTGTAAATTAAAAAAGATTCCAGCTATCTTTTGTCCAATATCAATGTATGAGGGATGCTTCATTCCCTGTGAAAATGTAAGTAATAATTTTGAATCAATAAAAATGGATTACAAAAAAAATTTGAAAATTTTTAAACATAAAAAAATTAAGCTTTCTCATTTTGCAGCAAAATATTTCTCAAAAATGACTTCTAAGAAAATATCTAAACCTCACTGGACAGAGCAAAGTAAAGAAGCATTTGTGTATAAAAAGCAATACAATAAGTTTAATCTACTAACCAAAATAATTTTTTATTTTTTAAGTGGAAATATGACTTTATTTAGAAAGCATTTAATTACAAATTATTATGAACAAAAGTTTTATAAAAAATTAAATTATCAAAATAAGTTTCTAAAAAGTAAGTTTGATGTAATGCCGAAAAAAAATAAAATTATTTTTTTTCCTTTGCATTGTGAACCTGAGTCTGCAACTGTTCCTATGGGAGGTTATAAATATTTTGATCAGCTAGAGGTTATAGATAACTTAGCTTTCTATGCAAAAAAAAATAATTTTACTATAGTTATTAAAGAACATCCTTTCCAAAAATCATTGTCAAGATCTTATGAATATTACAAAGAGATTTTAAAAAATAAAAATATTTGTTTTGTTGATACAAATACTGATTCATTTACAATTATTAAACAATCGGATATTGTGGCTACTATAACAGGAAGCGCAGGTTGGGAAGCCCTTTTCTTAGGTAAGCAAGTGATTTGTTTTGGGGAAACAATTCTGAAAGTAGCACCTTCTGTTTTTTATCCAAAGTCTTACAATGATCTTGATAGATTTTTAAGAGAATTTAAAACAAAAAAAATTACTCATTTTGAACTAAAAGTTTTTTTAAAAACTATCGAAAAATATTCTATAGAGGCCTTCAATGAACCATTTACCGGGATTTCTTTTTTTAAAGAAAATAATGTTACACCAAAAAGTGTATCAACAATATTTATTAAAAATATGAAATTTTATTTAAAAAAATATAAAAAAATTAAAAGTTTGTAATGGACAAAAAATTTATTGAAATTGCACTTTTAAATAAATTATTTGATAAAAAAATTAATTTAACAAAGTTCCTTAATAAAAAATATAAAGATATTTCTGAAGAACAAATAATTGAAACAATTTATGATGTTCAAACAGGTTCATATATAAAATGGGCAATGAAAAATCTAAAAATACAGAGAAATTATTGTGAAGAAATTGTGAAAATAATTGATTCTATGAAAGAGAAGTCATTTGTAAATTATTTGGATGCTGGTGTTGGCGAACTAACGACTTTATGTGATATTACTTCAAAAATTAAAAAGAAAGTTTCCACTATTTATGTTTGCGATTTAAGCTGGTCAAGATTATTTACAGGCTTAAAATTTTCAAAAAAATATAAAAATATTAAAAATAAAATTAAACCTTTTTGTTCTGATATGAAATGTCTACCTTTACCTGATTCTAGTATTGATCTAGTTACAACACATCATTCAATTGAACCAAATTTTATGAATGTTGATTTAATAGTCAAAGAGCTTTTTAGAGTTGCAAAAAAAAAATTACTTTTTTTTGAACCCTGTTATGAATTTAATTCCGCTGCAGGAAAAAAAAGAATGAATATTCATAAATTTGTAAAAGATTTAGAGCCGTACATCAAAAAAAATGGAGGATCACTAATTAAAAAAATTAAAATAGAAAATCCTTTTAATCCATTAAATGCAACAGCCTGTTATATGATTGAATTAAAAAAAAAAAGCCAAAGAAAAAAAATAAAATTTACATTTCCAGGGGAAAATTTTTCTTTAATAAAAAAAAATAATTTTTATTTAAGTAATCATTTTGGTGTTTCTTTTCCAATTTTAAAAGATATTCCAATTCTGAGAAAAGAAAACGCGATTCTTTCCTCAATTATATGTTAAATATCAAAATAAATAATGATCATCTTTTTATATATTTATTTACTAATGTTAAATTTTTGTAATTAACTAAAATATGATAAAATCATTTTTAATAAAATCTTTTAAATTTTTTTTTAAACCACCAAAATATAGATTGAAGATATTTTTCTTAGATTTTTTTGGTATTAACTTATTTAGAATTTTATTTTATAAAATTAGCTTTAAATTAAGAGGTATAATTTTAAAAAAAAAATTAGCAAAAATTTTTAAAAAATACAAAAATCCTATTTCTCTTATGGATAGAGATGGTATTTTAAAAATAGAAAAATACTTTCCAGACAAAACTTTTAAGAAAATTGAGAAAATATTGAAGAAAATTTTCTCTGAAATGCAATATCTAGAATTTAGATCTGGTGGTAAAATTAAAACTTTATCTATAAATGGTGATGAATCTAGTAATGATAGAAGGTTTATTTATGATATTTTTGTTAAAGATAAATATTTAAAAGAAATGATAATTTTCAAACAAAGAACTCTATTTTATTGGAAACCTAGAGTTGTAATACAAGAAATTTTTATACCAAAAAATTGTTCAGATAAGAATGATACTTTACATGTACTACATACCGATAGATTTTTTAATCACATCAAATTATTTTTTTATATAAATCCACAAAATAGTAAAAATGGTGCATATGTATATGCCAAAAAATCCCATAAAATAAATACTTTTTATAGATACCTTCATGAATATGAAAGTGCGTTTAGAGCTTCAAAAAATCTTTTAATGAATATTCTTGGTTTGAAAGCAGATAAATATCACTTAAAATCTTATGATTCTATAAGTCCTTACTTTAGGAATAAATTAAAATTAAAAGAGGAATCTATTTCTGGAGATAAAAATACGCTAGTTCTTACTGACAACTGTGGTTTTCATAGTAGAGGAGTTATGAAATCTGGTACAAAAAGAATTCAAATTAGGATACAATTTCAGTACTTAGAAATTGGAATTTTGAGAACAATTTTTTTATTCCTATTTCAAAAAATTAATAAGAACTTTTTAAAAATAACTAATGATGGGATTTAATAAAAAAATAATTAAGAAAAAAATATGTTTTGTTCTGGGTTCAAGAGCTAACTATAGCTCAATTAAAACAGTTATGACAGAGTTTCAAAAAAATTTGAATTTTAATATTCAGATTATTTTGTTCAACTCTTCAATTTTAGATAGATACGGAGATATTTCTGAATTATTGAAAAAGGATAAGTTCCTAATTAATGACAAAATTTACACTCTCGTAGAGGGAGAGAAACCGTTGACAATGGCTAAATCAACTGGTCTTGGATTAATTGAAATTTCTACATGTCTTGATAGAATTTCACCAGATTTAGTTTTTGTGGTAGGCGATAGATTTGAAACAATGGCAACAGCTATTTCTTCAACATATATGAATATACCCCTAGCTCATACTATGGGTGGAGAAGTAACTGGAACCATTGATGAATCAATTCGACATGCTTTAACAAAGTTATCCCATCTACATTTTGTTGCCACAAAGAATTCTAAAATTAGAGTAAAAAAAATGGGTGAAAATCCATCGAATATCTTTCAAGTAGGTTGTCCAAGAATAGATTTTGTAAATGAAACCCTTGAATTAACAAAACTAAATAAAGATGATCTTAGAGATGGTGTAGGCCATCACATTGATTATGATAAGCCTTTTATAATATTCAGTTATCATCCTGTTACCACGGAATATTTAGATATAAAAAATCAAATAGATCTTTTACTTTCTTGTGTAAATGATCTTGATATTCAATCAATTATTATTTGGCCAAATGCTGACGCTGGTTCAGGAGAAATTGCAAAAATGATTAGAATTTATAGAGAAAGAGGTGGCTTAAAAAAAACTAAACTCTTTAAAAACATACCAACACAAACATATATTCATCTTCTCAATAAAACTAAATGTATAGTAGGTAATTCTTCTAGCGGAATAAGAGAAGGAAATTATATTGGCGTTCCTTGTGTGAATATAGGCTCACGACAGAATTTAAGAGAGAGAGGCAAGAATGTTAAAGATGTTGGATACGATAAAAAAAAAATAATTAATGCGATAAAAATGCAAATTAAGATTGGTAAATACAATAAAGATTTTCTTTATGGTGATGGAAAAGCTGGAAAAAGAATTGTCAATATTCTAGAAAAAATTAAAAATATAAAAGTTCAGAAAACGATTAACTATTAAAATGAAGATTTTAGCAATAATCCCTGCAAGAAAAGGTTCAAAGGGTTTAAAAGATAAAAATATTAAAGACTTTTGCGGAAAACCATTGATTTGTTGGACTATTCAGTCAGCGATAAAGTGTAAATTTATTGATAAAGTCATTGTTTCAACTGATTCAAAAAAAATTAAAGATATATCAATTAAGTATGGTGCGGAGGTTCCATTTTTTAGGCCCAAAAAGTATTCTGACGACAAAGCTAAAACTTTAGATGCAGTTAATTACACGGTAAAAAAATTAGAGAAAGATAAGAGTTATTTTGCCGATTACATTGTTACGTTACAACCAACTTCTCCTTTAAGAAAAAAAAAAAATATAGAAGAAGCAATAAATATGATTTTAAATGACAAAAAAGCAGATTCTCTCGTTTCATGTGTCAATGTTCCTCATAACTTTTCACCTGAATCTTTGATGATTAGTAATGGTAAATACATAAAAAGTTTGTCGAAAAACAAAAAAGTAGATCGTAGACAAGAAAAAAAGAAATTTATAGCTAGAAATGGTGCAGCTATATATATAACAAAAAGGTCAAAAGTTGGCAGGTATATTTTTGGAGGAAGAATAATTCCATATTTTATGTCATTGATCGAATCAATTGATATTGATTGTGAAGATGATTTAAGGTTGGCATATGTTTTTAAAAAATATTTAATTAAAAGTAAATAATGATTAATTTAAATGACATACTTACTTGATAAATTAAAAAAAATTTTCGATTTAATTTTTTGGTATTTTAAAACGTCTAAAATAAGAAATTCAAAAAGTAATAATAAATCCAAGACTTTAATTATATCAGAAACAACAACAAATCTAGCAACAGTAAAGATAAACTGTATTTTAGCAAAGTGTTTTGAATCAGTTGGTTATGAAATTATAATAATTTTTAGACATAAGCAAACCCTTTATGAGCTTTATTATAAATTGTTAAATATTAACAAGTTTTACTACTTAGATACATATCCATCATCCAACAAATCCAAAATGGTAAAAAAAATACTAGAAACTGCTAACCACTCTGATAGTTTCATTAACTGTGAAATTGACGGTATTAAAGTAGGTAAGTGGATTGCTTCAAGAATTGTTAGAGAAGAAAGAGTTGGTGAATTTGAAATTGATAAATACATCGGCAAGAAGTTAAACGACTGTGTTAATGATTCAGTAAATGCTATTTTTAAGATAAGAGAAATTTTGAAAAACTATAAAAATTGTTCTATAATTTTCAATGAAAGAGGATACTCTCCGTCAGGAGAAATTTTTGATTATTGTATAAAAAAAAATGTTAATACAATCCAATGGTTTGGATCTCCCTTAGACAATCATCATTCTTTTAAAAGATACAACCAAAAGAACAATGAGTGTCACCCCTTAACCCTGTCACATAAAAGTTTCAATGATTTACTATCTCATAAATCCGTGAATTTATTTAATAGAGATATTTTAAAATATTTAAATGATCAATATTCTCAAAACAAATGGTTTAATAGGCAAAATTTGCAAGAGAATAAAAGTATTTATAATAAAATTGAACTTATTAAAAAATTAAATCTTGATCCCCAAAAAAAAATAGCAGTCATTTTTAGTCATGTTATGTATGATGCAACCTTTTTTTATGGAACAAGTCTTTTTGGTAATTATAAAATATGGCTTCAAGAAACATTAAAGGCAGCTGCAAAAAATAAGAATGTGAATTGGATATTAAGGGTTCATCCAGTAAATAAATTTAAAAATGATATTGATGGTACTGAAGATATTTCTCTTGAGGAAAAGTTACTAAAAGAAACTTTTAAGATTTTACCAGAAAATCTTTTTTTAGTACCACCTGACTCTGACATAAGTACTTTTTCATTTTTTAAGGCTATAGATTATGGGTTGACTGTAAGGGGAACTGTAGGCTGTGAATTGGCATGTTTTGGGGTTCCGGTATTTACAGCTGGAACAGGAAGATATTCTAACAATGGCTTTACCATTGATTCAAAAACAAAGAAAAGTTTTATAATGAAATTAAACAAAATACAAAATTATTCTAAACTTACTAAAAAGCAAGTTAAACTTGCCAGAATTTATACCTATGGATCTTTGATAGCAAGGTCAATTCCAATGGATGGAATAAATATTAAATATAATAGTAAAAATGTTTTAAATCCCTATCATATAAATGTTCTTTTTGAAAATATTGAAATTAAAGAGCTTATCAAGAAAAGAGATATAGAGTTACTTTTAAACTGGTTTGATGATGAACATTCAAAACAATCAAATAGAGATTTACTATACATAAATTAACACATATGAATCAATATAATGTGTAGACTAATGTTGAGAATTGAATATTTATTTTAGTCTTTAAGAGTAAAAAAATTAGTTTTTATAAAAATATAAATATTACAAATGTGAGTATTTAATCTAAAGAGAATACTATCTTAGTGAAAAATATGTGCGGAATTTCTGGATTTATAAATTTTTCAAAAAACCTAAATAAGCAAGATTTAGATAAATTTGGCTTAAAAATGAGTCAAACTTTATATAAGCGGGGACCAGATTCCTTTGGAGTTTGGTCAGACAAAAAGTCAGGAATATCCCTGTCACATAGAAGGTTGTCAATAATTGACTTGTCTATAAAAAGTAAACAGCCAATGATATCTTCTAATGATAGGTATATAATTGTTTACAATGGAGAGGTATATAACTACTTAGAGATAAAAAAAAAACTTGAAGATTTGAACGTAAGATTTAAAACCACTTCTGACACCGAAGTGATTCTAGAGTCAATTAGTAAGTATGGTTTAGAAAAAGCTATTCAACAAATGAATGGAATGTTTGCATTTGCAGTCTGGGATAAAAAAGTAAAAAAACTTTTTTTAGTAAGAGATAGAATAGGAATAAAGCCTCTTTACTGGTTTTCTGATGGAAATTATTTTGCTTTTGCTTCCGAAATAAAAGCTTTTAAAGTATTACCCTGGATAAATTTTAAAATCGATACTGAATCATTATCCAGTTACGTAAGGTTAAACTACATACCGGCACCATATTCCATTTTTAAGAAAATTTTTAAAGTTCAACCTGGAAATTATATTGAAATAGATAACACAAAAAATATTACAGTTAAGCCATTCTGGTCATTAAAAAAAATAGTAACAACAAAAAATACTTTATTAAGTAATTTTACAGTTATAGAAAATGATTTGAGACGTTCAGTCAGTAATCAAATGCGTTCCGATGTGCCATTAGGGGTTTTTTTATCTGGTGGTATAGATAGTGCTTTAATTGCATGCTTAGCTCAAAATCAACTAAATAAAAAAATCAATACTTTCACAATTGGATTCAAAGATGCTGCATATGATGAGGCTAAATACGCAAAAAAAATATCTAAATTTTTAGGTACTTCTCATAATGAAGAGTATTTTGATTATTCTAATCTTAACGATTTGATTGAAAAAATAGGTGAAGTCTATGATGAACCATTCGCAGATTCCTCTCAACTACCAACTCTTTTATTATCACAGATTACAAAAAAAAAAGTAAAAGTTGCACTTTCTGGTGATGGTGGTGATGAAGTTTTTGGAGGCTACTATAGATATTTTCTAGCAGAAAAATATAAAAAGTGGATTTTTAATCAACCAGAAATTTTTAAAGTTTTACTGTCAAAAGTAATCAATTTAATGCCATTAAATTTTTGGAATACACTGGGATTGTTTTTACCTTCAAAATTTGGTGGAAGGCAATTTGGAGACAAATTAAGTAAACTATCAATCTTAATTAATAATATTGACGAAACTATTTTCCATAAAAGGATTGTTAGTAATATTAATCAGCCCACCGATTTTGTTAATTCTGATAATGAAAAATACTTTATATTATTTGATAAAGAACTAGAGAGATTATTCCCAAATATTATCTCAAGGATGCAGTTTATTGATACGCTTACTTATTTACCAGATGATATACTTACCAAAGTTGATAGAGCCTCGATGTATTGTTCATTAGAAGTAAGAGTTCCATTCCTAGATCACAAATTAGTAGAAAATGCATGGAATCTTCCAATAGATCAGAAAATAAAAAAAAATGAAGGTAAAATTATTCTTAAAAAAATTTTAAATGGATATTTGCCTAAAAAGCTTTTTGATAGGCCTAAAATGGGTTTTGGTATACCACTTAGTGATTTTCTTTCAAAAACTTTAAAAAACAGAATGGATCATTACTTGAATTCTAATGAATTAAAAAATCAGAATTTATTTAATATTAAACAATACAAAATTCTATGGGATGAACATACAAGTGAAAAAAGAAACTGGCAATTTCTTTTGTGGAATTTTCTAGTTTTTCAACTCTGGTATGAAAAGTGGTATAAAATTTTAAGATGAAAAAAAACTGCATCTCTCTTAAAACTAATTTAAACAAAATCTTTAACAAATTTTTTTGTAAGTGAGTTTGTTTGGTAAAGGGTTTAAAATCAACTTTATCCAATAAAATTTTGTCAAAATGAATAACATTATTTCTCATATTTCCACCTCTTCAGTAGATGGTGGTTCAGCAGTATCGGCGGTAAGAATTCATGAAAATTTAGTTAGAAGAGGTTTCAGTTCATATTTATATGTTGGAGATAAAGAAAATAAAAAAAGAAAAATAAAGTTTCTTACGAATTTCCCTGTAATTAGAAAAATAGATAAACTTACTAATATATTATTTGATAAAATGGGTCTGCAATATTCATTAGTTCCATCTAATTTTTTTTTAAATAGATTGATATTTAAATCAACAATCATTCAATTATACAATATTCATGGTGGATTTTTTCAATTCTCACATTTAAAAAAGTTGAGTAAATTTTCAAGAATTGTATGGAGGTTATCTGATTACTGGTCTATGACGGGTCACTGTGCTTATCCTGGAAAATGTGAAAAATGGAAACAAATTTGTTCAAATTGTCCTGATTTAAAAACGTATCCTTCAATAGGTTTAGACAATACTAAAAAGTTATGGGAAGAAAAGAAAAGGATAATCAAAAAAATTAATCTTCAAGTTGTAGTTCCAACAAAGAAACTTCTTCGTGAGGTTAAACAGAGTCCTATTTTAGGTGATAAAACAATTCATTTAATTCCAAATGGTGTTGATACATTATTTTTTAAGCCTCAATCTAGAAGAAAATCTAGACTGGATTTAAAAATTCCAAATAAATTTACTGTGCTTTTCATCTCTCATATTGCATATGATAATTATAGAAAGGGTACCCATATTTTAAGATATATTCTGAATAAGTTTAAAGACCATAAACAAATACAATTTTTAGTAGCAGGGATTAATAGTTACAAATGGAAAAAATTTAATTTAAAAAATCTAATAACTTTTGATTACAATACAAATCTACAATTTAAAAGATCTTTATATAATTCATCAAATGTCATCTTAATCCCATCTGTAAATGAAAATTTACCTAATGTTTTACTTGAAGCAATGTCATGTGGAATTCCAAGTATTTCAAACGATTCTGGAGGAATAAGCGAATGTGTAAATGAAACCAATGGTATACTTGTAAAAAAATTAAATGTTAACGATTTTGTTGAGGGTATATCAAAAATATTTAAAGATAAAAATAATAACAGCAGATTAAAAAATAATTGTAGAAAAACAATTTTAGAAAAATTCTCGGTTGAAAAAGAAATTGATTCTTATTTAAAAATATATGAAGGTAGTAAAGTAAACCAAATATAAAATTTCAAAAATATATGATTAAGTTGATCTAAATGTCAAAGCAACTACCTAACATATTCAAATCAAATTTTTTTAATAAAATTGAACTTGTGAATGGAGTTTGGTCTGTTCGAGATTTAGATGATTATTGTGAAAATTTTCATTTACAATGGAAAACTTTTGCCAAGACTCAATTTGATTCATATACGGGATTAAATTTAACCTATGATAGATTTAAAAAAAATACGTTATGGAAAGAGTCAGAAATGAAAGGGAAAAAAATTCTCGAAATTGGAAGTGGTGCTGGAAGATTTACAGAAATTTTTAAGAAAATGGATATAGATCTAACTACATGCGATTTATCAAAGTCTATATTTGTCAATAAAGAAAACAATAAATCTGATAAAATAAATTTTGTTAGATGTTCAATTGAAGATTTACCATTCAAAAAAAATTATTTTGATTACATTTTTTGTTATGGAGTTTTGCAACATTGTAAGGACGGAAAATCATTAATCAAGAAAATAGTTGAACTTCTTAAAAAAGGAGGACGGCTTTCACTTGATTGGTATAAAAAATATTACTTTCCTTATTCTTCAGTGACAACAAAGTATTTATTTAGGCCTATTACAACTAGACTTTCCCCAGAAACACTATTAAAGATAATAAGCTTTTATATACCTAAATGGATAAAAATTGATACTTTTATCAAAAACCTTCCGTATGGGAACATCATAAGTGGATTCATTCCTGTTTGTTGCTACAATTATTTCTACTTAGATTTAAATGATAAAGAAAAATTAAAATGGTCGATTATGGACACTTTTGATGCCTTGGGGGCTAAGTACGACAAACCTATAAATTACAGGGAATTAAATTTATTAGCAAAAGAAAATGAAATGAATGACTTTAAAATTCACCAAGGATCTAATGGATGGGTGCTAAATTTAAAAAAATAAAAGTTAATATTATTGGGGGTGCTAGACCTAATTTTATAAAAATTGCGCCACTTCTAGACTTATTAGATAAAAATAAAAGATTTGACACTAAATTTATTAATACTGGTCAACATTACAACTTTAAGCTTTATGATAAAATATTAAAGGATTTAGGTTTAAGATTTCCCGATGTTAATCTCGAAGTTGGGTCGTCTTCAAGCAATACCCAATTTTCGAGAATAATTTATAGATATGAGAAATACTTGAAAAAAAATGCCACTGATTTAGTAATTGTTTTTGGTGATGTAAACTCAACTTTAGCAACTGCCCTAGCTGCAAAAAAAATGGGTATTAAAATAGCTCACGTTGAAGCTGGTTTGAGATGTTACGATGATTGTTTGCCCGAAGAAATTAATAGAAGACTAACTGATTCAATATCTGATTACTATTTTACTCCTACAAGAAATGAAGAAAAAAATTTAAGACGTGAGAATATAAAAAAAAATATTTTTTTTGTAGGAAATATAATGATTGATAGTCTCAAACTAATTTTTAAGAAAAATCAAAATTTTAAAGTAAATTTACAAAAATTTGGGCTTATAACATTACATAGGCCTGAAAATGTTGATTACAAAAATAACCTTTTGCAAATAATTGAAAAAATTGAAGAAATATCGAAGACTATTACTTTAGTTTTTCCCATACATCCTCGAACTAAAAAATCCTTGGAAAGGTTTAAATTAATTCAAAAATTAAATTCTATTAAAAATATTAAATTATATGAACCCTTTGGTTACTTTAGATTTTTAATGTATCTAAATAAATCGCAATTAATTATTACTGACTCAGGTGGAGTCCAAGAAGAATCAACTTTTTTAGGAATTCCTTGCTTTACATTAAGACGGAATACAGAAAGACCAATTACAATTTCTGAAGGCACTAACAGTTTAGTTAATTTATCAAATATAATAAAAAAAGTTAAAATAAGAAAAAAAAAAAAAGTCAAGATTGAAAAATGGGACGGTAATACCTCTAAAAGAATTATAAAAAAATTAGAACAAATTTATAAATGAGAGTTCCAAAAGTATTAATTATAAATGAATTTAGTTTTTATTCAAATTCTGGAGTTAAACGTTTTTTTAAAAATTTGTTTGCTGGTCATCCAATTATGATAAATGGAACAAATAAACTGTTTAAAATTAAAAAGATATCAAAATATCTTAGTAAAATAAAAAATCAAAAAATTACAATTTTAAAATGGGATCGAAACACATCGATCAGGATTCTTAAAATTATAAAAAAAAATTAAATATTAATGAAATCTAAACTCCCAAAAATCCTAATAATTAGTGAATTCTTTTTTGGTGATAACACGGGTGGAGGTATCCTTCTAAAAAATTTGTTTCAAGATTATCCAAAAAATAAAATATTTATTATTCATGAAGAAATTAACGTTTCATCAAATTCTTATAAAAATTGTTTTTCATTAAAAACCAAAAGTAATTTAAATATTATTATTAAAAAAATTGTTCCAGTTCGTCTTCATGAAATTTTAATAAAAATTAAAAACCTTTTTATTTTAAATAAAAAAAAAGAAACCAACCCATTTCTTTTAGAAAAGTTAAAAACTTTTAAACCTGAAATGATTTATACAATTCTTGGTAATCATAATTTGATGTGTTTTATTAAAGAAATTAAATTAAAATTTAATATTCCACTTATGACGCATATAATGGATAATATGCCAGCTAATTTTAAGAATAATAGGGGACATGAATTTCAATTATTTAAGTTTTTCATCGATAATTCAAAAACAAGGGTTGCTATAAATTCTAAAATGGCTGATGTTTTTAAAAAAGAGTTTAAATGTAATTTTGAAGTTATCCATAATGGTGTTGATAAAAAAAAAATACAAAAGTTAAAACCTAACAAAAATTATAAAATGTTGACGTATATTGGTTCTGTTTTTAAAAATGCCCAGCTTGATTCATTGATAAAAATTTCTAAAGCTATTGAATTACTAAATAAAAAAAAAGGAAATCTTAAATGTAATTTTTATTTTCCTGCAAATCAAAAAAATCTCTATCAATCTTACTTCCCAAAAAGTAAAGATATAACAATTTCTTTACATAATCTTAGTGATCAAGAATATTTTAGAACTATTAGTAAAAGTGATTTGTTACTTTTAGCCTCTAATTTTGATAGTCAGTCTGTCGAATATTATAAATATTCATGGCCTGCGAAAATGGGTTCTTATTTGATGTCAAATGTTCCAATTTTTATTAATGGACCTAAAAAAGTTTATTTTATTAATAATGCTATTGATAAGTTTTGGGCCTTTGTTGATTCTTCTAATTCAATAAACAGTCTACAAAATTCAGTAGAAAAAATTCTTAATGATTTGGATTTAAGAAAAAAGGTTGTTAAGAATGCAATTAATATGTCAAAAGAATTCGAAATCAAAAAAATTAGAAAAAAATTTTTTAATTTAATTCTTAATACTGTAAGACAATGAAACAAATCTTTTTATCACAAAAAGGAATAGAAGTTTTAGATGTACCAGTACCAAAAGTTGGAGAAAAAGAAATATTAGTAAAAAATTGTTTTTCTTGTATTTCTCCTGGTACGGAATTAGCGGGTTTTAAATCAGTCACCCAAAGTAATATAATTAAAATTCTAAAAAAACCTTACTTACTTAAGAGTTTATTTAATACTTTTATTAAATCTGGAATAGGTAATACCTCAAGAATATTAAAAAAAAAATTAAATTCTTATTTTGAACTTGGTTACTCATCCTCAGGGATTGTCGAAGATGTAGGTTCAGCTGTAAAAAAGTTTAAGAAGGGTGATTATGTAGCATGCAGTGGGGGTGGTTATGCTTCTCATGCTGAAATAGTTAATGTTCCTGAAAACCTTGCCGTAAGAGTTTATAATTTTGAAAATCTAATTTTTTACTCCTCAGCAGCCCTTGGTTCTATTTCATTACAAAGTGTTAGAAGATTATCGCCAACAATAGGAGAAACATTTATAGTTGTTGGTCTTGGTTTTCTTGGACAAATAACAATGCAAATTCTTGCGGCCAACGGATCTGATGTTTACGGTATAGATCCTAATTTAGACTTTATTTCTAGAGCAAAAAAAAATGGTTTTGATAATGTTTTCTCTTCTTTCGATACCTTAAAACGAAAAATGCCACCACATGTTCTTAATTATGGTTTTGATGGGGCAATAATAACAGCATCAAATAAGTCTAATGAAATTTTATCTAATACTTTTTCAATATGCAGAAAAAAATCAAGAGTTGTTATTGTAGGTGATGTTGGCTTGAACATAAACAGAAATGATATTTACAAGAAAGAAATTGATTTTCTCATATCTTCATCATACGGACCAGGAAGATATGACCCTCTCTATGAGGAGGAGGGTTTTGACTACCCGCTTGAGTATGTAAGGTGGACTTTAAATAGAAATATGCAAACTTATGTTGATCTAATAGATAGAAAAAAAATTAATTTATCAAATCTTATTGAAAAAGAAGAAAAAATTGAGAATGCAAAAAAACTTTACGAACAATTTACTAAATTAAAAAGACCACTATCTGCCGTAATTAAATATGATAAAAAAAATCCCTTAAAAATTCAAGATAAAACATTTAGTCTAAATATGAAAAATGATAATTACAACTCCGCGATAGTCGGTGTTGGTGGTTTTTCTGAGGAAGTTTTAATACCTAATCTTAAAAAACTAAAAAAATTTAATAATATAAAAGTTTTCTGCGTTGACAAACCAGTATCTGTATTAAATAAACAAAAAAATTACGAGGATATTTATGTGACAAACAATTACGACGAAATTTTAAAAAATAAAGATATCAACTTAATTTTTATTTCAACAAGACATAATCTTCATTATCCAATGACAATTAAAGCATTAAAAAAAGGAAAAAATGTTTTTTGCGAAAAACCTCTGTGTATATCTCCAAAAGAGCTAAATGACATAAAAAATTTTTTTTCAAAGTCATCTTCAAAACCATTACTTATCACAGGATTTAATAGAAGATTTTCAGAATCAGCAAAAATTATGAAAAATTTTATTGAGAGCGAAAATGTCCCTATTTTTATAAGCTACACCGTAAATGCAGATCACATACCAAGTGATTCTTGGATTTATGGAAAAGAAGGAGGAGGAAGAAATATTGGGGAAGCTTGTCATTTTTATGATCTAATTTTGTTTTTAATTGACAAAAATTTTAATGAAGTGAACGCTAGTTCGCTTTTTGGTAATGATATCTCTAATAATAGGAAAACTGATAATTTTTTTGTGAATATTAAATTTTCAAATGGGAGTATTGCACAGTTAAACTACTTAACAAATGGAGTAAAAAGAAAAATAAAAGAATATATTGAAATAAGAGGACAAAATAGAACCTTAGTAAATACTGATTTTAGGCAGATAAAAATTTTGGCAGATAATAAAGAAAAAATAATTTATTCTTCTAATAATTCTAGTAAAGGGCATTTTGAGCAATATGAAGCTTTTTTTAACTGTTTGAAAAATAAAACCTTTTCAATTCCTTTAGTAGATCAGATTAAGGCAATGGAACTTTCTTTTAAAGTTGAGGAACAAATCTAATGTGTGGTATTTCAGGTATTTTTTTTTTTAAGGAAAAAAAAAAAGTAAAAAAAAAATATTTAGACAAAATGAACGACATACTTAATCACAGAGGTCCTGATGGAAGAGGAAATTGGATTTCCTCAAATAAGAATATTGGATTTGGACACACAAGGTTATCTATTTTAGATTTATCCACTACAGCAAATCAACCATTACTTGATAATACAAAAAATTATGTAATTACTTTTAATGGGGAAATTTATAACTTTAAAGAGATAAAAAAGATACTTTTGAAAAAAGGTTATATTTTTAATACAAAAAACTCTGACACTGAAGTTTTACTGTTATCATATATCGAATGGGGGTTGAAATGTGTAGACAAATTCAGAGGCATGTTTGCTTTTGCAATTTGGGATAATATAAAAAAAAAAGTTTTCTTAGTCAGGGATAGAGTCGGTGTTAAACCTCTATATTATAAATTAGACTCAGACAAATTGATTTTTTCCTCTGAAATCAAAGCTATTTTACTTGATCCAGATTATATTCCTGAAATTGATGAAGA
>CENJ01151829.1_pt1 | contig 41462 bp, 42 predicted proteins | sample 356161 | NCBI WGS metagenome assembly CENJ01 (sample SAMEA2619531, study PRJEB7988) | marine metagenome | biome: marine biome (ENVO:00000447); feature: surface water layer (ENVO:00002042); material: "saline water (ENVO:00002010), including plankton (ENVO:xxxxxxxx)" | depth 5 m | reverse complement strand
GCACCAGCTGAAGAAGCTCCAGCTGATTCAGAAACTAAAAATCTTGATAAAAAAGATAAATAAAATAGACCTTATTCCAATTGCAAAATTTGGGAAAACATACGGGTTAAAAGGAGAGATAACCTTAGTTTCCTTTAGCAACCCAATCAAAAATATTCTAAATTATCAAAGTTTCTTTAACCAAAAAGGAGAACAAGTATTATTGACTCTTAATTTTAAAAATAAAAAAATTATCGGAAAAATATCACAGAAAGAATCAGTCAATGATGTAAAAGATTTAGTGAATACAATTATTTACATAAGGATAAAAGATCTTCCTGCTCTACAGGACGGGGAATTTTATTGGGATGAGCTGATAGGATTAAATGTTATAGATAAGAAAGGCCTTACATTAGGAAAAGTACATAAAATTGAAAATCATGGAGCGACAGATTTAATTTTTATACAAACAGAATCAGAAGAACTTATAATTCCCTATATAGATGAATTTATAGAGGATGTTTCACCAAGTAAAAATTTAATTACTGTCAATTGGTTTGCAGAATGAAGATAAATGTTCTTTCAGTTTTTCCAGAAATCTTTGATTCACTCAAGTACGGAGTTGTAGGAAAGGCAATAACAAAAAAATTAATCACTATAAAATTAATTGATTTAAAAGAATTTTCTTCAAATAGTTATGGAAGTATCGATGACTCTCCTTACGGTGGAGGCGCAGGCATGGTAATGTCTCCAGAACCAATATCAAATGCTTTAAAAGGTATTAATAAATCATCCCATATTATTTACCTTTCACCTCAAGGGAAAACCCTTGACCAAAAAAAGGCAAAACAACTTTCTAGAAAAAAGGAGATGACCCTTATATGTGGTAGATACGAGGGCATAGATCAAAGAATTATAAATAATTATGTAGATGAAGAAATTTCGATAGGAGATTATGTCTTAAGCGGAGGAGAAATTGCTGGTTGTGTTCTTATCGATTGTATAGCTAGAAACATTAAAGATGTATTAGGAAATGAAGAATCACTTGAAAAAGATAGCCTATCTAACGGCAGACTTAAAGGACATCTTTACACAAGACCAGATAAATTTATGAAATATGAGGTGCCAAAAGTGCTAATGTCCGGAGACCATAAAAAAATTGAAGAATGGAGAATTGGAAATAGTCTTTGGGTAACAAAACAAAAACGCCCAGATTTATTTCAAGATTTACAACTTTCAGAGAAAGAAATGATATTATTACGTCAATACGAAGCCGGCATAGCAAATCAGGAAACAAAAGATGACTAAAAATATTATTAATAAAGTTGAAGAAAGCCAGATTCAAGATAGACCTAAATTTAAGTCTGGAGATACAGTTGAAGTTCAAGTAAAAGTTACAGAAGGTAAAAGGACTAGACTTCAAGCATTTGAGGGGCTCGTGATAGGTGTAAGAAATAGAGGATTAAACTCGTCATTTACAGTAAGAAAGATCTCTAATGGAGTTGGGGTAGAGAGAACTTTCCAGACCCATAGCCCTTTGATAGATTCAATGAAAGTAAAAAGAAAAGGGCTTGTAAGACAGTCAAAGCTATATTACATAAGGGAGAGATCTGGTAAATCAGCAAGGATTAAAGAAAAAATTAACTAGTGCAATTTGAATCTAAACTTCTTGTTGAAAGCTTCCTAGACAATTCTTGGTTAGAAAAAAATCTATCTGAAAATACGTTAGCATCTTATAAAAACGACCTTTCGAAATTCTATAAGTTTACTGAAAAAAATAATAAAAACGTGATCATTGCAGATCATTTAATGATCATTTCGTACTTAAGTGTACTTATTGATGAAGGGCTAGCCTCAAAAACAATATCTAGAAATATTTCAGCTTTAAAAAGTTTTTATGCGTACCTTCATAAATTTGGACACATAAAAATTAACCCGACCGAAAACATTGAACCACCAAAATCTGGATTATTTCTTCCAACTACCCTTTCAGTAGAAGAGACCGAAAGATTGCTAAATTCTCCAAGTAATGAAAATTATATTGAACTAAGGGATAAAGCAATGCTTTTTGCTTTATATGCGTCTGGGATGCGTATATCAGAACTTATTAACTTAACTTTAAATCACTTGGATCTTAATAGGGGTTCTGTACAAGTTTTGGGGAAAGGAAATAAAGAAAGACTAATTCCGATAACAGATCAAGCGATTAAGATAATTCAAATATACCTATTGCAATCTAGAGATAGATTAGCTAAAAACAAAGACCATATCTATGTATTCCTTTCTACTCATGGAAAAAAAATGACAAGACAGAGTTTTTGGCACAGACTTAAAATCTATATGAGAAGAGAAAGAATAGAAAAGGATATTCATCCACATACTCTTAGACATGCTTTTGCAACGCATATGCTGAACAATGGTGCTGACCTTAGGTCTGTTCAATTGCTACTAGGACATTCAGACCTTTCAACTACTCAAATTTATACTCATGTTGCCCAGTCTGAAATAAAAACTCTTCACAAGAAACATCATCCAAGGGGCTAATATGAAACAGTTAGTACTTTTAGTTTTTGTTCTAATGGGTTTTGTTCTTGCTGAGTCAAATAAAGAGAAAATTATAAATCTACTTCCACCTGGCGTAGAACTTAATTTTTTTGAAGACTCAGAATTAGAGGATTTTTATGCTGTAAATGTTGCTAATAACCAAATAATTTATATTTCCAAAGATTTTAAATATGTGTTTGCAGGGGAACTAATAAGATTTAACAATTCTACTCCTGAAAGTTTAAATGATCTTTACAAGCAGAAATATGTTCTGTCTCAGCTTGATAAGATCAATGAGGATGAAGCTATTAAATTTATTTCTAAATCAGAATCGAAAGTGATAAGAGTTTTCACTGATGTAAAGTGCGCATACTGTAGAATTTTTCACTCTGAAGTCCAAAGTTATCTAGACGAAGGCATATCTGTTTTTTATTATGCATTTCCACGAGATGGAAATCTAAGCGATAGCTATGATGATATGAATAATGCGTGGTGCAGCAGAGATAAAAACGAATCGCTTACAAGACTAAAATTAGGGGAAAAGATTGATGATTCAAAGTGCGATAGCCCTGTTGAAAGGCATTTTCTTACAGGAAGATTAATTGGGGTTACAGGAACCCCAACAATCATTCTCGATGATGGAAGTATGTTAACAGGCTATATTCCTTCTGAAGATTTAATTAAAATAATTAAAAATGGATAGTGCAGAGATCGCTTTAAAGCTTGCCAAAGTATCAGGTCGAATTGATGATCTGAGGGGGTTCCTTTGACCCAAAATCACTTAATTTAAAAGTTTCTGGCATTGAAAAAAAACTTCAAGATCCTGAAGTTTGGAAAGATCACGAAAAATTAAATTCTTTAAATAAAGAAAAAACAATTATCGAAACTAAAATTAATGAATTTCTCTCAATTGAAAAGGAATTTGAAAATATCTCAGATTTAATAAACATCTCAATCGAATTAAGTGATAACGCAGAGTTATCCAATCAGATAGTTGATCTAGACAAGCTTATTCAACAGATAGATTCTCTAGAAACAAAAAGGTACTTTTCAAAAAAAGATGATTCAAATAATGCATTTCTTGATATTCAGTCTGGCTCTGGAGGCACCGAAGCACAAGATTGGGCTGAAATGCTTTTAAGGATGTATTCAAGATGGTCGGAAGAAAATGGTTTTAAAACAAAAATTGAAGAATATTCTCCTGGAGATGTTGCTGGAATAAAAAGTGCGAGCTTACACATTAAAGGAGATTATGCATACGGGTGGCTGCGCACAGAGTCTGGTATCCACAGACTTGTAAGAAAGTCTCCGTTTGATTCAGGCAGCAGAAGACATACATCTTTCGCTGCTGTTTTTGTTTCTCCTGAGGTAGATGATGATATAGAAATTAATTTAGAGATGTCAGATGTAAGAATTGATACCTACAGGGCATCTGGAGCAGGAGGACAGCATGTAAATAAAACAGACTCCGCAGTTAGATTAACACACACTCCTTCTGGCCTAGTTGTGCAATGCCAATCACAGAGGTCACAACACCAAAATAAGGATAGAGCCATAAAACAATTAAAATCTAAACTTTATGAACTTGAGCTTAATAAAAAGGAAGAAGAAATAAAAAAATTAGAGGATTCAAAAACAGATATTGGTTGGGGAAACCAAATTAGATCATATGTTCTTGATCAATCAAGGATTAAAGATATTAGAACAAAGTACGAGGAAACAAATACTCAGGCAGTTTTAGATGGTAAAATCAACAACTTTATTAAAGCAACACTCAAAGATGGATACTAAAGATTTAAATAAGATTCAAAAAGATAGAGAAGAGAAACTAAAAAAGCTAAGAGATGCAGGCTTTAAGTTTCCTAATGATTTTGAAAAGAAAGATAATTTAGGTGATATAGCAGAACAGTTTAGTAATGAAACAAAAATAGATCTTGCGCAGAAAGATGTGTCAGTACAATCTGCAGGAAGAATTATTTTTAAAAGAGTTATGGGAAAAGTTTCTTTTATGACCTTAGAGGACGCCTCTGGACGCCTACAAGCCTATTTCTCTCTTGACAACCTAGGGGATGATCTCGCTCAAATAAAAGAATGGGATTTAGGTGACATTGTCGGCATAAGTGGAAATTTATTTAGAACAAAGACAGAGGAGCTTACAATTGAGGTAAAAGAAGCCAGATTGCTTACAAAATCACTTAACCCAATGCCTGAGAAGCATAAAGGGATATCGAATATTGAAACTATATATAGGCAAAGGTATATAGATTTAATGAGCAATCAAGATTCAAGGGAACTATTTATTAAGAGAAATAAGATTATTCAATCCTTAAGAAAAAATCTTGAGGAAAAAGGCTTCTTAGAGGTTGAAACACCAATGATGCATCCAATACCTGGAGGAGCAAATGCAAGACCATTTGAAACACATCATAATGCATTAGACAAAAAATTATACTTAAGAATTGCACCAGAATTATATTTAAAAAGGTTGCTTGTTGGTGGTTTTGAAAAAGTTTTTGAAATCAATAGAAATTTTAGAAATGAAGGAATATCTACAATTCACAACCCTGAATTTACCATGCTTGAGTTTTATGAGGCTTATGGAAAATTAGATAAAACCACTGCTTTTATACAAAAACTTATACAAGACAGCGTTCTAGAAGTAAATGGGACACTTAAAATTGAATATGATGGAACGCCTTTAGACCTTTCAAATGACTTTAAAGTTATTTCAATAAAAGACCTCTTGAAAGAAAAGCTTGGATTGAACAATCTGGATACTGCAGAGGAGATTTTTGATGCTGCTAATAAAACTGGGATGAAAGTTAAAAAGAGTTGGGGGTGGGGAAAGGTGCTTCTTGAGCTTTTCGAAACACATATCGAGAAAGATTTATGGGACCCAACTTTTGTAAAAGATTACCCTTACGAGGTGTCACCATTGTCTAGGAGAAAAGATAATGATCCAGATTATACTGATAGGGTTGAGCTGTTTATTGGGGGAAGAGAATTCGCAAATTTCTTTTGTGAGCTAAATGACCCGATTGACCAGGAGAATCGTTTTGATGACCAGTTAAAACAAAAGGATCTTGGAGACATTGAAGCAATGTTTTTTGATGAAGACTACATCAATGCTCTAAAGCACGGAATGCCACCTGCAGTAGGCGTGGGAATTGGGATTGATCGGTTAATAATGTTGGCAACTGACAGTCAGTCAATTAGAGATGTTGTTCTTTTCCCAACTTTAAAGTAGACCTTTAACTAGTTCCTTTTCTTCTAACAATTCATTAGACGTAATTTTAATTTTTGATTTAGCAAATTCACTTAAATTAAAGTCTCTTGCAATATGAATTATCCCATTACCTTCTGAAATGAGAGGGAAGCCAGAAAATACACCTTCGGCAACTCCATATGAACCATCACTTATGATTGCAGCATTAAATATATCTCCTGATCTAGTGCTATTCTCTACATTTTTCACTGTATCACAGGCTGCTCTTGCCGCTGATGATGCCGATGAGGCACCTCGGGCTTGTATTATTTCTGCACCTCTTTGTTGTATTCTAGGCAGAAATTCGTTTTCTACCCAACTCTGGTCACCAATTTTTGAATATAGGTTTTCACCACCAAAATTAGCATTCTCTAAATCAGGAAACATTGTAGGGCTGTGATTACCAAAAATTGCTAAGCGATAAATTTCATCCACGTGGCAATTGATCTTTTTTGCTACTTGAGCTTTTGCTCTTAAAGCATCAAGCATTGTCATCGCCATCCAAAGTTGGTCAGGATTATTTGAGTTTTTTTGACCTATTAAGGCATTTGTGTTCGCAGGGTTTCCTACAACAAGCACTTTGCAATTATTTTTTGCCTTGGAACCAATTGCTTTGCCTTGTTCTGTAAAAATATTTCCATTTATTTGAAGTAGATCAGCTCTTTCCTTAATTTCTTTGCCTTTAAAAACTATTCCTCTTGGAATTGAGCCAACCAGAAGACACCAATCAGCCTCTTTGACAGCATCATTGATATTGTCAAACGTAGTTATTGAATTGACAGTTGAATATGCTGAATCCTCAAGCTCTTTAACAAAACCTTCAAGCTTGTTCATTGCAGGAGGTATTTCAACTAAAGCTAAATCTAGCCTTTCATCATTTGAGAAAATCCCTCGTTCGCAAAGAAAAGGTATTAATGAGTAGGATATTTGTCCGGCAGCTCCAGTTATGACAATTTTCATAGAATAAATTTATATCTATTCTATGTTTACTTGTTTTTTAATTCCATTAGAATCTACAATCTAAACACATTATTTATAGGAGATTAAGGATGTCACTGGATTTTAATGGAAAAGTAGCGATTGTCACCGGGTCAGGTGGAGGAATTGGTAAAGGGTATGCTCTTGAGTTAGCAAAGCGAGGAGCAAAGATTGTTGTGAACGATTTAGGTGGTGCTGTAGATGGGACTGGTGGTTCTGTTAGTGCTGCTGAAGCTGTTGTACAAGAGATAGAGTCAAATGGCGGCGAAGCTATAGCAAATGGAGCAAATGTTAGCGTTCAAGAGGATGTTAAATCTATGGTAGAGGATGCAGTAAATAAATGGGGAAAAGTTGACATCCTTATTAATAACGCCGGAATACTAAGAGACAAGTCTTTTGCAAAAATGGAGTGGTCAGATTTTGAAGCTGTTATTAATGTACATTTAATGGGTTCAGCACTTTGTGCACATAGCGTTTTCCCTGTCATGAAAGAACAAGGTTATGGAAGAATAATTATGACATCTTCATCCTCTGGATTATTTGGTAATTTTGGCCAAACAAATTATGCAGCAGCAAAAATGGGTGTTGTGGGATTAATGAACACGCTTAAACTTGAGGGAGCAAAATATAATGTACACACAAATTCAATTGCTCCAACAGCAACAACAAGAATGACCGAACACCTTTTTCCAGCTGAATTTGGAGAAAAGCTTGATCCAAAATATATTATCCCTGCTGTAATTTATCTTGCAAGTGAGAAAGCTCCAAATGGAGAGATCCTTGAAGCTGGGGGTGGTGTCGTTGCAAATACCTATGTTATGGAAACAATGGGGAAATACTTTGGAACGGGTGATGACTTCAATGCAGAGGCTGTAGCAGATAATTGGGAAGATATTTCTAATACTCATGATGCAAAAAGACCATTCCAGGGTGGTGATGTAGCAATGAAACATTTTGAAACAATTCAAAAATCCGAAAGCTAATATTAATTTTTGGATAATAATAAGCTATGAGTATTTTTGTTCTTGGTGGAATTGTTTTCATTGTGTCCTTTTGTTTGTTCAAATGGTCAGCATTTAGAAAGATAAATAAAGATCAATCTTGGTTAAAGATTTCAATAGTTGGTATTGTCGACTACTTGATCTTAGTTATCGGAACTCTTTTTACCGGTATACTCTTTATGACTATGTACACAATTAGCCATGGGTAAAATAATATATTTAATAGTTTCATTTCTTCTTTCTTTTGGGATATGTAGCCAAGAGAAAGATGTTAAAATCTCTGAAATAACCGTCGAGGAGCTCACAGAAGTTGTTAGAACAATAGTCCAGGAAACGCTTGAAGATTGTTCTGTTACAGGTGAAATGAACGGAAGGGCTAAAATTAATTTGCAGGTTGAAGGAGAGGTGGTTGCTCGAATAGTCTGTGAGTTTAATGCTCAGCAATCTTTGGAAAATAATAAACCAGAAACTAAACCAGAAGTCTCAGAATAAATTTTAAATTAAAAATATTATTGTTTTGAAAGATTAGAGCACCGCCAGAGTTGCAGACCTCCAGCAATGCAAGCTTTACTTAATTAAAATTTTAATGAGCCACCAACTTGGTACTCGATTACTCTAGTTTCAAAAAAGTTCTTCTCTTTTCTAAGATCCATTATTTCTGACATCCAAGGGAAAGGATTTTTTGCTCCAGGATATTCTTCTTCCAATCCAATCTGAACAAGCCTTCTATTGCAAATAAATTTTAGATATTCCTCCATCATCTTTGCGTTCATACCAAGAACACCTCTGGGCATAGAGTCTCTTGCATAATCTATCTCGTATTGAGTTCCCTCTAAGATCATGTGTCTGGCTCTTGAGATCATATCTTCATCCCATATCTCAGGATTCTCATTCTTAATACTATTGATTACGTCTATCCCAAAATTGACATGCATTGATTCATCTCTGAGAATGTATTGAAATTGTTCAGAAACCCCTGTCATCTTATTGAGCCTTCCCATTGAAAGAACTTGCGTGAAACCACAATAAAAAAACATTCCCTCTAGAACGCAGTAATAAGCAATTAGGTTTGCCAAAAAGATTTTGTCGTTTTTTGGTGTCCCTGTCCTGAAGTTTGGATCAGAAAGTTCTTTAGTATACTTTAGGCCCCAAGCTGCCTTTCTCTCTACTGACGGTACCTCTCGATACATATTAAATATCTCTCCTTCATCCATTCCCAACGATTCAACACAGTACTGATATGCATGTGTATGTATTGCTTCTTCAAATGCCTGCCTCAAAAGGTATTGCCTGCATTCAGGATTAGTTATATTTCTATATACTGCAAGGACTAGATTATTTGCTACCAATGAGTCTGCTGTTGAAAAGAAACCTAGACTTCTTTTTACAATTCTTCTTTCATCGTCAGATAGACCATCATTACTTCTCCATAATGCTATGTCTTGTGTCATATTTATCTCTTGTGGCATCCAGTGATTTGCACAACCATCTAAATACTTTTTCCATGCCCACTCATATTTGAAAGGCACAAGCTGATTAAGGTCAGCTCTTGAATTGATCATTGCCTTTTGGTCAACTTGAACTCTTCCGTCTAAGGCCTCTAGATCCTCTTTAGCAAGTTTCATGTCCTCTTCTGTAAGAGTTGATTCCATTTTTGCGCTTGCAGGTTGCTCTACATTTTCTTCTACAAGATTTTGATTTTCTTGTACTTCATCTACGCTCTGTAACCTAGGATCTGGCGAAGTCTTATTTTCTTCACTATTCACTTCCTCTTTCTTTACCGGCGCTTCTTCGTTGTAGTAATCATTCCAATTCGTCTTCATATTTCCTCCTATTGGCATGCCTCACAATCTGGATCAAGGATGCTGCAAGCTTGCGGTGCTTTTCCAGCAGCGACCTGAACCTCTTTGTTGCTATCTACGGCGTTTAAGTTACTCCTCTCCACAGTCGATTTTTCGGTAGAGGTCGCTCCCATTGACCTCAGGTAGTATGTTGTCTTCAAACCCTTATACCATGCCATTCTGTAGGTAATATCTAACTTTTTCCCATCTACATTAGCGATATATAAGTTTAGTGATTGTGCTTGGTCTATCCATTTTTGTCTTCTGCTTGCAGCCTCGACTATAAAGCGTGGCTCAACTTCAAAGGCTGTTTTAAATTTGTCTTTAATATCCTCAGGGATTCTATTAATTTGAGAAAGAGAACCCTCATAATACTTGAGGTCACTTAACATGACGTCATCCCATAGCTCTTGCTTTTTCAGCTCTTCAATTAGATAAGGATTAACCACAGTAAACTCACCTGACAGGTTAGATTTTACAAATAAGTTTTGATATGTTGGTTCTATTGATTGTGATACTCCTGTTATATTTGCAATTGTTGCTGTTGGTGCAATTGCCATAACGTTAGAATTACGCATACCTAATTCTTTAACAGCTTCTCGAAGCACCTTCCAATCTAGTGTAGTTTCAGTATTTTGGTCTAAAAATTCTTTCCCTCTCTGTTTGCTTAAAAGTTCGATAGAGTCTATTGGAAAAATACCTTGATCCCAAAGAGAACCTTTATATGTTTCGTAAGTACCTCTTTCTCTAGCAAGCTCACAAGATGCTTCTATAGCAAAATAACTTATAAGCTCCATGGACTTATCTGCAAATTCAACCGCCTCATCAGAATTATATGAAATACCGATTTTATAGAGAGCATCTTGGAATCCCATCAAACCCAAACCAACAGGCCTATGTTTCTTGTTTGAATTTTCTGCTTGTGGAACTGGATAGTAATTTATATCTATGACGTTATCGAGCATCCTAAGTGCTGTTTTTACTGTTTTTTTCAGCTGTTCGACATTAATCTTTCCATCCTTTATATGTTGTGGAAGGTTAATGCTGCCTAAATTACAAACTGCTATCTCTTCTTCATTTGTATTGAGAGTTATTTCTGTGCAGAGATTTGAAGAATGCACTGTGCCAACATGACCCTGTGGTGATCTAACATTGCAAGGGTCCTTAAAAGTAATCCATGGGTGACCTGTTTCGAATAACATTGATAACATTTTTCTCCATAAGGCGACAGCAGGGATTTTTTTATATATTCCAAGCTCATTGTTTTCTGCCTTTTCTTCATATTCTTCATACTTTTTCTCAAATTCAGATCCGTATAGGTCATGAAGCTCTGGCACCTCTGATGGAGAGAAAAGAGTCCACTCTTGCTCATTTTCTAACCGTTTCATAAAAAGGTCTGGTATCCAATTTGCTGTATTCATATCATGTGTTCTTCTTCTGTCATCTCCAGTATTTTTCCTTAGGTCTAAAAATTCTTCCACATCTAGATGCCAGCATTCTAGGTAAGCACAAAAGGCACCTTTTCTTTTACCTCCCTGGTTTACAGCAACTGCTGTATCGTTAGAAACTTTAAGAAACGGCACTATTCCTTGGCTTTTTCCATTTGTTCCTTTTATTCTTGACCCTAAAGCTCTCACATTTGTCCAGTCATTCCCTAGACCGCCAGCCCACTTTGAAAGCAGAGCATTATCTCTTATAGCCCCATAAATCCCAGAGAGATCATCAGGAACTGTTGTCAGATAACAAGAAGAAAGTTGGGGTCTGTGTGTACCAGAATTGAACAATGTTGGTGTTGAACTCATGTAATCGAAGCTTGAGAGGAGATTGTAAAATTCGATTGCTCTTTCATTCTTTTCAGCTTCATTTATTGCAAGCCCCATAGATACACGCATCAAAAAAACCTGGGGTAATTCGTATCTCACATCTTCAGAGGTAATAAAGTAACGATCGTATAAAGTTTGCAGCCCAAGGTATGTAAAATTAAAATCTTTGGATTGATCAATTGATTCCGATATTTTTTTTAGGTCAAATTCTTTAAGCTGCTTGTTAAGAAAACCAAGCTCTATTCCTTTATCTACCGTCTTATTTAGAGCCTCTGCATACATTGCAGATCTATTTGCCTTTGTTTTCCTATCAATTTTCAAGAAATCCAAAACTTCATTTTCAATATTATTTAAAAGGATTCTTGCTGTGACATAGGAATAATTAGGCTCTTTTTCAACTAATGTCCTAGCGGATATTACCATGCAATCGGCAAGATCTTTCTCTGTCATTCCTTCGTAGGAAGCAGATCTTATTTCATCAATTAGAGTTTCTGGTTCTACATCCTCTAAGCCTTCGCATGCTTTCAATACCACTGTCGCTATTTCATCATTTGATTTTTCTTCTTTTGTCTCCTCGATTGGTTGCTCTGTTCTTTCATTTTTCCTGGCCTCTCTATATAAAACATAGCTTCTAGCTACTTTATGGTGTTCGCTTCTCATTAATTGAAGCTCAACTTGATCTTGGATTTCCTCTATGTGAAGTGTTCCTCCTGATGGCATTCTTCTTTCAAAGACGTCCACCACAGCTTTTGTTAATACGTCTACATTCTCGTGTATGCGAGATGATGCTGCTGCGGCCCCACCTTCTACTGCAAGAAAAGCTTTCATTATTGCAACTTTAATTTTTTCTTCTTCAAAAGAAACAACCTTTCCATTTCTTTTAATCACTCTCATTTTTCCAGGAGTCAAAGCAATGTTGCTAACTGATTCGCTTTCTACTTTGTTTTCTTTTGTAATTTGTTGTTCCATAGGTCTATTGTGTATTCTTCATTAGTTTGGTACTACAATCAAGGCTTTTAACACAATATCTTGTGTTTTTTTGTATCGTGTACACAATATGATGGGGTTTTCTTGTGGATATCTTTGGGATAAATTGGGGTTTTTTTTAAAAAAATATATTAAAAAGGTCTGTAAATAGGTATCATCAGAAACTTCTACATAATGAAAATTCAAGTATTAAATAACATTTCTAGTTATGGTCTCAAAATTCTTGAGGATAAATCATTTGACTTAATCAAAGGCGAAAAAATAGAAGACTGCGATGGAATCGTGTTAAGAAGCTTTCCTCTTAAGAACATAGATATCCCAAAGTCTACCCTTGCTGTTTCTAGAGCAGGAGCAGGCACTAACAACATTGATATACAAAAATGCACAGATGGTGGCGTTGTTGTTTTCAACACTCCAGGGGCAAATGCAAATGCAGTCAAAGAGATGGTAATTTGCTCGTTGATTCTTGGAAAGCGAGATTTGGTCTCAGGCAATAAAACAATTGATTCAGTAGATATTGACAACCTATCTGAAAGCGAAATATCAAAAAAAATCGAGGATATGAAAAAAGCTTTTGTTGGCCAAGAAATTAAAGGTAAGACTCTTAGTGTTATCGGTTTGGGGGCAATTGGTTCGATGGTTGCAGAGCAAGCAATTCAGCTTGGCATGAATGTTCAAGGTTTTGACCCAGGAATTACTGTGGAAACAGCTCTTAGATTACCAAGAGATATAAAAATTAAAAAAACTATCGATGAGGCATTTAAAAAAAGTGATTACATCAGTTTGCATATACCGCTCAATGAGAGGACAAAAGGGCTGATCAATAAAAAATTGATTCTAATGGCAAATCAGGACTCTGTCTTAATTAACTTCTCTCGTGGTGGAATTGTTGATGAGAGATCGATTCTAGAGATGCTAGATTCAAATCATATTTCTAAATACATAACAGATTTTCCAACGAAAACCCTTATCCAAAGATTAAATCAAAAAAAAGATGTAATTATTTTTCCACATTTAGGTGCGAGCACAAAAGAAAGCGAAATAAATTGTGCTTTGATGGCATGCGAGCAGATGGCATTGTTTTTAGAAACAGGAAAAATAAATAATAGTGTAAACTTTCCAAATATTTCATCACCACAAATTGGCAAACGTAGATTATTTATATCAAATGAAAACAAACCAGGAATCATAAGTAAGATTGCTGAGGTATTAGCAGATGATGGTGTAAATATTCTAGAATTTGTCAATAAAAGTAGGGAAATGGTTGCCTGCAATCTAATCGATTCAGACGATGAAATTTCAGATGATACTCTCTTAAAACTAAGTAGAATAAAGGGTGTGTCAAATGCAAGGCTTTGCTACTAAAAAAACAGCATTTTTTTTGTTACAAACTATTGCTTTCCACACAGGTCACTAAAAAAGATATTCTTATGAATTCTCGTACCTGTTTTTTTTTGAGTTCAAACAAAAATCCCTGAAAGTGCCATTTTTCCTATACTGATATAGGTTGATTATTTTTTGATCAATATCTTTAATCTAAGAGTTAATAAGCCTTTTTAAAAAAAATATTAACTTTTCCCCAAAGTTATCCACAGTTTCTGTGGATAAAAAAAATATGTTATTTTTAAGTGGCTATGGATAATTTTTTTTGGAATAAATTTATATTAAATCAAACCTCCCAGGATTACTTTCTAAAGATAAAACATAGGCTTCTAGATGACCATAAAAATGGATATGCTATTTTTCCTGATCCAAAGGATTTCTTTAGAGCATTTGAAGTATGCCCATATGAAAAAACTAAAATTGTTATACTGGGGCAAGATCCATATCACACAAAAGGTATTGCTGATGGCCTTGCATTTTCATCAAAAAATATTGACATAATACCACCTTCTTTAAGAAATATTTTTAAAGAAATTAAGGATGACGTCGGTGTAAACAACAACACATCTAATCTAACAAAATGGTCAGAGCAAGGTGTTCTTTTACTAAATACATCGTTATCAGTCTGTGAAGGCATGCCTAACTCTCATTCAAATATTGGATGGGAAAATTTTACTGATCTTGCTTTAAGAAAGTTAAGCAAACAACATGATATTGTCTATATGCTTTGGGGTGCACATGCGCGATCAAAGAAAAGCCTCATTGGTAATTCTGGTTTAATTCTTGAATCTTCTCATCCATCACCATTTTCTGCACATAGAGGATTTTTAGGATCAAGGCAATTTTCAAAAGCTAATCTTTACTTGAGTAAACTTAAGAAAACTCCCATAGACTGGCAATTGGCTTAATTGTATTTTCTTTTATGATTTCAGCCCCCTCTCTTAGCATAAATTGATAAAATATATTCCCGTTAATTTTTGTGCTGAAGAGAAACTTTCCTTCTTTTTCAAGATACTTGAAATTTTTCTTTGATATATCCTTGAAAATTACAGGTTTAATCGATCCTTTGGACAAATAATTAATCCTTGCAATAATTTCTTGACCACGGTAACAGCCCTTATCAAACGATACATAGTCATCTAGATTATAACCAAGCTCGTTTACCCTAAATTTATGGGATATTGACTCATAGATATCAATATCAAAATTCACAATTTTCAGCCTGTCCCATTCGTCGTCTTTATTATCTGTTTTCTTTGATCCAGGATGTATGAAAAATTTTCCATTAGAATATTCTCCATAGCTTTCAACGTCCTTCACTTCTATAGAACATCTATAAAATTTTATGAACTTCTTTAAATTCTCTTCCAGGATGTGGTGAACCCCTTTTTTCACAATGATTAAAGCAGAATCATTAAAAATAACGTATGCATTTGTAATAACGTAGCCCTTTTCGTCACAAAAAAGGGTTTTAAATTTTATAGGTGTTTGAGTTATGTCAGAAGTAATTTGCCCTTGCAAAAAATCACTTACCCTTTCCCCTGATATTTCCAAAGCAGTATAATTATTTAATTGAAAAAAACTCATGGATAAACTATTACTCGTAAAACAACTTAATTTTAAAGCAAGAAGGGGCATGAAGGAAACCTCAAATATTGTAAGAAAATTAATTGATCAGGTTGATGATATGACAGAGCAAGATTTATTAGAGCTTCAAAAATTTATAAATTTAGACGACCAAAAAATGTTTGACTATATCTTCAAAGAACGAGAAATATTTTTTAGAGAGTTTTCAAGGCTAAAAAAATATTTCCTAATTTGAACTTATTAAACATTAGAATATCAAAGTAGTATGAAAAAAAATAATATCTCAGACCTTGTAAAGCTTTCTCAAGAGGGGAGCAATACAGCATTTGAGGTTTTATTTACAACCTTTAAAACAAGACTACACCATTCTCTATTTAAAATTCTCAAAAACTTTCATGAAACAGAAGACATAGTTCAACAAGCTTTTTTAAGAGCCTGGGAAAAGATAGGTACATTCAAAGGCCAATCAAATTTTTATACATGGTTGTATAGAATTGGTTTTAACCTTGCAATAACAAAGATAAAAAGTTCAAAAGAAAACCAACTAGATGAAGGGTTTGAGCAAACCCTGAAATCTAAAGACAATATTCTTGGTGAAATTGAGCATGGGCAATTTGCACATGAAGTAAAGAAACTATTAGATCAGATGCCTGAGGAGCAGAGGAATGCCTATATTCTTTGCGAAGTTGACGGGAAAAATTATGAAGAGATTGCATTTATAGTTGGTGTGCCTGTAGGAACAGTCCGTTCAAGGATATTCAGGGCAAGACAATTTTTAATAGAGAATTTAAAGAATACAAATGAATAATATTTCAGATTACGATTTTAGAAGAATCTCATCTTTTATTGATGGAGAGCTAAGCTATAAGGAAGTGGTTGCTTTAGTAGCTGATATGGATAGTAACACCTCACTTAAAGAAACATACTTTTCTCTTATAGAGCTAAGCGAAGCAACTTCACAAATTAAGAATATCGGCATTAAGCAAAAATTAAAAAATATATCTTTCAGAGCAATTCTTAAGAGCATTTTTCAAAGAATCATTCTTCCAGGCGGAGTATTTACTGCAGGAGTGATCCTGAGTTATTCAGTGATTATAAGTGTTACTGAAACAACGAATAAGCCAATAGAGCCGACCAATCTAATTACACAAGCAATATCATCTATTGAAGCAAAACAAACACTTGAGAACGTTCAGAATGAGGAGATATTAAAATTTGCTTCACAGCACTATACTCCAATTTCACAAGGCAATACTGGACTTCTTCCAGTAGGATATAAGCCTAGTTGGGTTCCATCTGGCTTCAAGAGCGATCCAAATAAAGGTAATAAGTATATAAACTCCTTAAAAAGGAAACAGTTCTCTATATTCATAAGCAATAAAGAAACATCAGATTTACCGGATGGAGAGTACATTAAAGAAAATTTTATTTTGATAAAAAAGACACGAAAATTTGGAAATCAATCTCAAACGATTACAATCTTTGGTGATATAGATATTGAATCTGGAAAAAAAATCCTTAATTCAATTCAACCCAGATAAAAAAATCAAATAATGAAAATTAAAATATTTTTAACACTACTTACAATTTTTATTCTGCCTGCAAATAATCTTGATTTTTCAGATTTAGTCGAAAGACAAAAAAGCTCTGTTGTGAATATTGAGTCTACAAAAAAAATCAATGTTTCAAGACGTAATGCAAGTGGTTTTCCAGAGGAGCTTTTTAGAGAATTTGGATTGCCGATGCCAGAATATGAAGAACCCAGATCTAGACAAAGAGAAGCAGTAAGCACTGGTTCTGGATTTGTTATAACTAACGATGGTTACGTTGTAACAAATTACCATGTTGTTCAAGATGCAGATGAAGTAGTTGTTAAATTTCTGGATAGAAAGGAATACAAAGCAAATGTTATTGGAATGGATGAGCTAAGTGATATTGCGCTCCTGAAAATAGATGCATCAAACTTGGATCCTGTTTCTGTTGGCAATTCTGACGTTGTTGAACAGGGCGACGGGGTTATAGCAATTGGGTCTCCATATAATTATGATTTTTCAGTCACATTTGGAATAATTAGTGCAAAGGGCAGGGGAATTACATCAGGAAGAGGTATAGGAGATTATGTTCCGTACTTACAAACAGATGCTGCAGTAAATAGGGGTAATTCTGGAGGACCGTTATTTAATCTTGATGGTCAAGTTATAGGGATTAACTCACAAATCTACTCGAGGTCCGGAGGTAATGAGGGGCTCGCTTTTGCTATTCCCATAAATGTTGCACTAGAAGTTGTTGAGCAATTAAAAGATTCTGGAAGGGTTTCCAGGGGATATCTTGGAGTTCAGGGAGGAGAAGTTTCTAGTGATCTTGCAGAAGCACTGGGAATGGAGAAACCTTTTGGAGCACTAGTGAGATCAGTAGTTCCAGGCGAAGCTGCTGAATTAGGAGGTATACAGCCAGGAGATGTAATTGTTTCTATAGGAAATAAAGAGATTATTTACTTCAAAGATTTGCAACACACCATTGGAAGAACAAAACCTAATACGTCTGTTTCAACAAAACTTTTTAGAGGGGGAAGATATCAAACCCTGAAGATTGTGGTAGGTGAGCTTCCAACTGCTGAAATAGATCTAGAAGTTGAACCTAAATCAAGAGATCTTAATTATCCACTTGGCTTAAAATTAAGAAGCCTACAAGAAGAAAGTGAAGAAGAAATTAAACCTGGAGTCAGAGTGCTTGAAGTTACGTCAAATTCTCCAGCTTTCGGCCAAATTTTTGAAGGTGATATCATTACCAAAATTACCTTTAAAAATAAAACCTTTGATATTTCCAATATTAATGATTTTATAAAAACTATCGAATCGTTTGATACAGGCGACATAATTCTTATAATTGGTACCCGTAGTGGAATCAATATATTTGAGCCTGTAGAAATTGGATAATTTAAGAAATTTTTCGATCATTGCCCATATAGATCATGGTAAATCTACTTTATCCGATAGAATCATTGAAAAATGTGGTGGCCTCTCAAAGAGAGAGATGAAATCGCAAGTACTTGACACACTAGAGCTTGAAAGAGAAAGAGGGATAACTATTAAGGCTCAATCAGTAGCATTAGATTATATCTCTGAAGACAAGAAATTCTCTTTTAATTTAATAGATACACCTGGACATGTTGATTTTTCTTATGAGGTATCTCGATCTCTTGCAGCTTGTGAAGGGGCATTGCTTGTTGTGGATGGATCTCAGGGAGTGGAAGCACAAACTTTGTCTACATGCTACAAAGCAATCGATTTAGGATTGGAAGTAATTCCAGTTATTAATAAAATTGACCTGCCTCAGTCTGACCCTGATAAAGTGAAGAAAGAAATTGAAGAAATCATTGGAATTGATGCATCAGATGCAATTTGTGTAAGCGCAAAAGATGGAACAGGTCTTGAGGAATTAATAGAAGAGATTATCCTGAAAATACCTCCGCCAAAACTTTCAAAAATACAAGATCTGCAAGCACTAATTATTGACTCTTGGTATGATAATTTTCTTGGGGTAATTTCACTAATTAGAATATTCAGTGGTGAGTTAAAAAGTGGTGAAAAATTTACTGTTAAATCAAATGGACAAAGTTTCAGTGCTGATTCTCTTGGAGTTTTCACCCCAAAAAAAGCACCGCGTGAAATACTTCATTCTGGGGAGGTTGGATATTTGGTTGCAAATGTTAAGGATTTAAAATCTGTACCTGTTGGAGATACGATAGTTCTGACAAAAAAACGTGAAACACCACAGCTAGATGGTTTTGAAGAGGTACAGCCTCAAGTATTCGCGTCCTTTTTTCCTATTGATTCAAATGATTACCAGTCTTTTAGGGAGGCTTTAATGAAATTAAATCTTAATGATGCTTCATTAACTTTTGAGCCCGAAAATTCTGAAATTCTTGGAAGTGGTTTCAGGTGTGGTTTTTTAGGTACGTTGCATCTAGAGGTAGTAAAGGAACGTCTTGAAAGAGAATATGGTCTTGACTTAATCACAACTGCGCCTAGCGTAAGCTATGAAGTAATTAAGACAAATGGTGATGAGTTAATGATTTCCTCTCCAGCAGAACTTCCAACACCCAATGAAATTCATCAAATTAAAGAACCAATTATTAGATCAACAGTACTATGTCCAGATAAATATGTGGGTGATGTTATAGAACTTGCCATGTCAAAAAGAGGAGTGCAAAAAGATTTGCAATATCTTGGCGGCCAAGTTTCTATTGTTTTTGAAATGCCGCTATCTGAAATAGTAATGGATTTTTTTGATATGCTTAAGTCAAAGAGCCAAGGATATGCTTCTGTGGACTTCGTTTTTTTAAGGTATCAGCATTCTGATCTTGTAAGAGTTGATGTTGCTGTAAATTCCTTAGTTGTGGATTCATTATCTGCAATAATGCATAGATCTGATGCCCAGAGAAGAGGAAGAGAAATAGCCAAAAGGTTGAAAGAAGTTATTCCAAGACAAATGTTTGAAATACCAATACAAATAATGCTTGGAAGTAAAATAATCGCAAGAGAAAGCGTAAAAGCTTTTAGAAAAAATGTAACAGCAAAACTCTATGGAGGAGATGTCACACGGAAAAAGAAACTTCTTGAGAAACAAAAAGCTGGTAAAAAGAAAATGAAACAAATTGGTAAAGTATCATTACCACAAGAGGCGTTTTTAAGTTTTCTTTCCACAGACAAGAGAAAATAATGTTTAATATTTTTTTTGATGCAATAACACCAATAGCAAATATATTCTGGTTTTTAATCTTAAATACAGCGATCTGTTTAATCTCAATTCATTGGATCCTTGCAAGGAAAAATAGTGATTCAAACCCAAAATATCACAGAATAATTCAAACTTTTGCACTTTTAATTTCTTTACTTGTGATTGGTATCTTATGGATTAAGCAATGGAATATTGGAGATCTCCTGGCATTTTATTCTTTATTCTCTGGTCTTATTCTTTTAATCTCGTTACAAACTGATAATGAAGTAATTAAAAAAGAATCCCGAGGGTGGTTTCTGAGCATTTTGCTGGTGTTTGTCTTGAGAGGTTACATTTATGAACCTTGGCAAATCCCATCCAGCTCAATGAAACCAAACCTTGAAGTGGGGGATTTCGTATTAGTTAATAGAAATGCTTATGGCCTTGAAGTGCCATTCACGAATAGAGCAAAAATATTTTCAAAATCACCTGATATCGGAGATATAGTGGTATTCTATCCGCCTCATAAACCTACAACACCATTTGTAAAGCGAGTTATAGCAAAGGGCGGAGACAATGTTGTGTATGTCAATAAAAAGTTTTTTGTAAATGGGATTCAGCTTGATAGCAATTACTTTTCTGAAGATATTGCAGGATCAAGTTTGTTCTTTGAGCAGAACAACAATCTAAAGTATTTAATACGACAAATTGATTCAAGGCCATCAAATAATGGGAATTGGATTGTTCCTGAAGGTATGTTTTTTGTTTCTGGTGATAACAGAGACAACTCGAGCGACAGCAGAGAATGGGGTTTCATTAAAGGAGAATCAGTATGGGGAAGGGCGGATTATATTTGGTTATCTTGGCAGTCTGGTGACCGACCTACTTTTCAAAGGGTAGGGAAAATTGAGTAAAGATTAGATGAAAAGATGCGGATATGTTTCTATTATTGGAAAAACAAATGTTGGAAAATCGACTTTTCTTAACTCTTTATCTGGAAAGAAGGTTTCCATAACATCTAAGACATCACAGACTACAAGATCAAATATTTACACAATTAAAAACATTAGAAACACACAAGCTATTTTTATAGATACACCAGGCATACACTCCAAGACAAATAAGGCAATGAATAAGATTCTCCGAAAAAAGCCTAGAGAAGTGGTGAATGATGTTGATCTAATTTTATTTATGATATCTGGATCTAAATTTGACGAGCTTGATGCTGAGACACTTAATTTAATAAAGAAATCAAATTCAAAAAAAATTCTTCTCATTAATAAAATTGATTTAGTTAAAGACAAATCTGAGTTATTTGAGTTTGTAAAGCACTTCGAGCACAAGGAAATCTTTGATTCCATCATTCCTCTATCTGCATTGAAAAATGATGGAATTGATATTGTAGAAAAAGAAATAGAATCCCTCTTGCCAGAGAATGATTTCTTTTATGATTCTAATAACTTTAATTTTCAAAGCTTTAGTTTTGAAATAAGCGAAATAATAAGGGAGAAAGTAATTAGATATCTTGGGGATGAGCTTCCTTATGAGACTGCTGTACAAATTGAATCTATGAATGAGAAAGATGACGAGATTGATATAAATGCTTTGATTTTAGTTTCTAGACAAAGCCAAAAAAAGATCGTTATTGGGTCAAAGGGAGAAAAGATTAAACAAATTGGCACCTCTGCAAGGAAAGAAATCAAAGAGATCCTAAAGAAAAAGGTACGGCTTGAATTATGGTGTAAGGTCAAAAAAAATTGGCTTAACGATCCTGTAACCTTAGAGAGCTTAGGAATAAAGAATTAATGGTATTAAACTTACAAGAAGCGTTTGTCATACATTCAAAACCATACAAGGAGACAAGCCTGTTGGTAACATTCTTTGGGAGTGTAGATGGAAAAATATCTGCCATTGCAAAAGGTGCAAAAAGACCTAAGTCCAGGTTCTCAGGAAATCTTGAACCCTTTCAACTATTGCAAATTAATTTTACCGGGAGATCAGAATTAAAAACTCTCACGTCAGTTGATACGGTAAATGCCTATCAAGATTTCAGATCAAATAAAAATTTATATTCTGCCTTTTACATTAATGAATTGATAAGTCTGATGGTAAAATCGAATGAAGACCCTACACAACTATTCTTAATATATAAAAATTCTCTAAATGAAATAAAAGGTACTGAAAGCATTGAAATATGTCTCAGAAAATTTGAGCTAAATCTACTTACAGTGCTTGGGTATGAAATTAATTTCTCTACTGAATATAAGACTGGAGAAAAAATTTTACCTGAAAAAAACTATATATACACACCAGAAAGTGGTTTTGTGGAGAATCAAACAGGATATAAGGGTTTGCAGCTTCTTAATATTTCTAATAAAAGGTTCAGTACTGAAAGCTTAGCTGTTGCCAAAAAAATAAATCAACAAACATTAGAATATTATTTCGATGAATTAAATATAAATAGTAGACTATTTTTTAAATGATTATTGGCATAGGCACAGATATTCTTAATCAAGAGAGAGTCGAAGCTCTTTACATAAAATATAAAAAAAAATTCCCCAGTAAAATACTTTCTTCTGAAGAGTTAAATTATTTCAATAAACTTAAACATAAGAGTAAGGTAAATTTTCTTTGTTCATCTTTTTGTGCAAAAGAAGCATTTGTAAAAGCACTAGGAACAGGTTTTAGAAGTCTGTATCCATCACAAATTACCTATTCTAAAAATGAAATTGGAGCTCCATCTCTTGAGTATGTGAAGAGGAATAATTTTAAAATTCACCTATCAATCTCTAACAGTGATAGATATACTCAATCATTTATAGTATTGGAAAAATGAATCTAATCTTACTTGGCATGCCAGGAGCGGGTAAAGGCACTCAGGCAGAACATCTTCAAAAGAAATTTTCTTTAGCAAATGTATCTACTGGTGCGATTTTAAGAGACGTAAGTAAATCAAATTCACAACAAGCTGAAAAGATACGTCAATTTCTTGATAGTGGAAAGCTTGTTCCAAATGAAATAATTATTGAGATGTTGGTTAACAGAATCAATGAGAAAGACTGTGTTAATGGATTTATTTTGGACGGTTTTCCAAGAAATCTTGAACAGGCAATATCATTGGATGATGCTTCGGTAAATATTGATAGAGTTATTTTTTTAAGGATCTCAGAGGATGAAATAGTCTCAAGGATGTCTGGTAGAAGGGTTCATCTCGCCTCTGGTCGCTCTTACCATGTTATTCATAATCCTCCAAAAATAGATGGTAAGGATGATATTACTGGTGAAGAACTAGTTCAAAGAGACGACGATAAGCCAGAAGTAATAAAGAAGAGAGTTGAAGTCTATTTTAGAGAAACAGAGCCATTATTAAAATTTTATAAAAACAGCCAAATAAACTTTAATGAAATTGATGCCTCAAAACCTATGAAAATAGTTACAAGCAAAATTTTAGAAGCACTAAGTTGAATATTCTTTCGATAGACCTTACAAGTGAAAACCACTATATCTCTATATTTTATTTGGGAGAGTATTATAACTTTGAGTTCAAGGAGGAAGACAAAACTAAAAGAAATGATTGGGATAAAAAAATTGAAACAATCGAAGCCAATATAAATAGTTTTGATATATTAAATATTGATGTATGTATTTATGCTGCTGGCCCAGGATCCTATACAGGTGCTAGACTAGCTTACACTTTTCTGAGCTCTTTGGAATTCATTAACAGCACTCCATTCTATGCTATCTCAAATCTATCAGCTATTGCAGCGAATGAGAAAGAAATGATCCCTGTAATTTTTGGAAATAATAAAGATATTTTTTATCAACAAGATGGCAAAGACGTATATTGTCAAGATCTAAGCAGAGTACAGCTATTAGGTAAAAAATTGATAGGAATCCAGCCTGATATTGAAGCACTCGACAAATTACTAGATAAGAATTCTATTGCAAAATCAATGATACAGATATTCCTAGAGGACAAAAAAAATATCCTCAAAGAAAATTTCCCAAATTATATCAAGCAGTTAGATTACAGAAAAATCGATGGATGAATTAAATTATATTCAAATTTTGATACTCAGTGTATTACAAGCAGTTACAGAATTTCTCCCAATTTCGAGTTCTGCACATTTGTTATTGCCATCAAAAATTTTAGGTTGGGCTGATCAAGGTATATTTTTTGATATATCTGTTCATTTTGCCAGCCTAGCTGCTGTGATAATTTATTTAAGAGAGGATGTCTTAAAGCTAAGTTTTCTCAATTCTAGGCTTTTTCTTATGTTATGCCTCGCTACTATCCCAATTGTAGTAATTGCCCCAATTATTGCGTCTTATGAACCTAGATGGACTATTTTTACAATTGCTATATCAAATATATTGTTTGCTCTGTTACTTTACGCCTCCACTTTAATTGGGTCTCAGGCAAAACAGATAAAGGAAATGTCTTTAAATGAAGCATTTTTAATAGGTATATGGCAAGTTTTTAGCATAATTTCAGGAGCGTCTAGATCTGGTACCGCTATCACAGGAGCACTTTTCTTAGGATTTAGTCGAGAAGAGGCGGCACGATTTGCTATTTTACTCTCCATACCTACAATCTTAGGAGCATTAGTATTTTCTTTTGGTAAAAATGCAATTTTAACGACAGATATAGATATTTTAGCGACATTTACTGCATTTTTAACAACATTTATTATATCATATTTTACTATTGACTGGTTTATTAAGTTTGTTCGAAAGGTAGGTTTTGGGATTTTTATTATTTATAGACTTTGTTTAGGTGTTTTATTGTTATGTCTGATGTAAACGCTATTTATTTTCAGAATCAAACATTTAAAAATATTGCTGCTAACTATGCAAAAAAATATAATCTTCCACTTACAACTAAAATTCCCATAACTCCTTTTATAAATATTTCAGATGAAACATTTATATCTTTCGATGAACTTTCTCTTAAAAATAATTTTAATGAGGGTAGCTTTAAAAACAGAATCATTAACTTTCAAAGAGAAAATCTTTTAAAAAAAGCTATAGGACATAAAAAAAAGCCATATAAAAAGATACTTGATGTAACTGGCGGTTTAGGGCATGACTCATTTCTATTTGCTTTATTAGGTCATGAAGTAACTTTAGTTGAGAGAAATACAGGGCTTTGCATCCTTTTTGAAGAAGCTTTACGAAATCTGCCAAAGACCACGTACTTCGAGAAGGCAAAATCTAAAATAAATGTTCTCAATGAAAATTCAGAAAAGTTTTTAAATGAGCTTGATATTTATGATGTCATATATGTTGATCCAATGTTTGATATTAAGTCAAAAGCTGGACGATCAGGCCAGCTAAACACAATGCAAAAATATCTGAGTGATCAATCTGATGTTTCCATAACTTTGATAGGGGGCAATTTCAAACGTATGGTCATTAAAAGGCCTATATCATTTAATCAATCCAAAAGTCTAAAACCTCAAATAACTGTTAAAGGAAAAGCTGTTGTTTTCCATGTATTTCTTAAGAACCCCAACAATTAATATAATTATCTGCTAACATTACGAAATGAATTTTGGACAGGCAATTGATTCGGCTTTTATTAAAAAATATAAGACGTTTAAGGGCAGAGCATGTCGGGCAGAATGGTTTTATTTCCTTTTGTTTTCATTCATTTTAACCTTAATCGTTTCGATAATAGGAAGTTTTTGGTCAATATCAAATGTAGATTTTGAAATTCTTTCGACAATGTCAGAAGAGGAAATAACAGAGTACCTTGTGCAAGGAGAAAGCTTTCAAGCACTACAGTGGCTTGTGTTGGCTATATCTATTGTGCTTTTTGTTCCCTCAATGTCAGTTACCATACGAAGATTGCAAGATATTGATATCTCATTTGCATGGGTGATTCCTTACTTTATCGGTTCAATTATGGCTGTAGTCTCTGGTTTTGATCCAACATCTGAGTTATCACAAAGACTTGGAGGTATTTCAAATTTAATTCTAATTGTTTACCTATTGGTTTTCCTTAGAAAGGGTACGCCCGGAAAGAATAGATTTGGTAAAAACCCTCTTGAAGAACTTCAAAAAGATACCTACTAATCCTCGAGAATTACGCCTGTTCCGTATGCTACAACCTCTGAAGCTCCTTGTGCAATAGTGCTAGATTGTATTCTGAAACATACAATTGCATTTGCACCTTTTTCCTCGGCATCCTTGACCATTCTCTCTACTGCTTGATCTCGGGTTTGTTGGAGCAATCTTGAGTATTCCTCGACTTCACCCCCAATTATATTTTTAATGCTCGCAAAAACATCTGCTGCCGCATTTCTTGCCCTTGCAGAACTTCCTTTGACGTATCCAATTGTTTTAGAAATTTTTTTTTCAGTAATCTGATCTGAAGTTGTGATAAGCATATGACTATTATTTATTAAATTTCTTTCTTTTCAAAGTCAAAACATTTAAAATCGCTTACTTTATGGCAGTACAAAAAAGCAAAAAAACTAGAAGTAGGATTGGAATGAGACGATCTCATGACTCTCTAAGTACCAACTCGCTTTCCACGGATCAAGTTTCTGGAGAAAAACATCTTCGTCATAATTTGTCAGCAGATGGTTTTTACAAAGGAAGATTAGTAAAGGATCTAAAGAAAAAAGAAAAAGAATCAGAAGAAGATCTTCAGCAGTAAAATATGAATTTCTCATTTCTTTTTCCTGGTCAAGGCTCTCAATATAATGGAATGCTAAAAGAGCATTTTGAAGAATTTCCAGAATTTTCTGAAACTATTGCTGAGGGGGAAGAATTTTACAAAGAAAAGTTTCAAGAAGTAATTTTTTCAAATGATCCAAGATTGTCTGATACATACTACACGCAACCTTTACTATTATTGGTGAGCTTTGCTTTTGTTAAAGTTTGGAAAAAGCACAATTGCCCATCACCAAAAGTAAGCTTTGGGCATAGTTTGGGTGAGGTTTCATCATTGCTCAGTTCCGAGGTATTTCATTTAAAAGCTGCTTTAGAATTCGTACAATCTCGTGCAAACCTAATGATAGCCAGCAAAGGATCAAAAAAAACAAAAATGGTGGCAGTTCTTGGCTTAGATTCTAAAGAAATTCTTGAGATTGTTAGTGAAAAAAAGGCTGACTTTCTTGAAGCTGTCAATTTTAACTCTCCTATTCAAACAGTAATTGCTGGAAATACAGATGAAGTTGAGCTACTAAAACCATCGCTTAAGAAAGCTGGCGCTAAGAGGGTCATTGATTTATCAGTTTCAGTTCCATCCCATTCAAGTTTAATGAACATTGCCTCAACAAAGTTAAGAGTGGTACTAGAAGATTTATCACTTGGAAAAGCAATATTCCCTACAATCCATAATGTAGATTCAAAAGTATCTCTTTCATCGAACGAAATCAAAGATAAGCTTGCTTATCAGATATCAAAACCTGTGCTTTGGACGGATTCAATGAAAAAATTAAAAAAATATGGTTTAGATGAGCATCTAGAGCTAGGCCCCGGAAAGGTGCTTTGTTCCCTCGGAAAACAGAACCGAGTTACAGGCAATTTCTTTAGCTTTGATGACATAAAGGTTTTTAAGGATAAACTTAATAAGTATGGAAACTAAAACAGCTTTAATAACTGGTGGAAGTAGAGGCATAGGGAGAGAGCTAGTAAGTATTTTTCTTGAATCTGGTTACAGAGTGATTGCTACATGCAGAGATAAAACAAAAAGTAAATTTATAGAAAACAAAAATTTAATTGTTGAAAATTTAGATATTTCATCTAAAGATTCTGTGGAAGAGATTCAAAATTTAGTTGAAGAAATAGGTATAGATATTCTTATAAATAACGCAGGAATTACTAATGATAAGTTATTTTTAAAAATGTCTGAGAGCGAATGGAATGACGTAATAAATACAAATCTAACTGGAGTTTTCAGGGTAACAAAACTTGTAATGAAACATATGCTCAAAAAGAAATGGGGAAGAATTATAAACATTAGCTCTATTTCAGGAGCAATGGGCAATCCAGGGCAAACAAATTATTCTGCATCTAAAGCTGGAGTAGACGGCTTTACAAGGTCTCTAGCTAAAGAACTGGGGTCAAGGAATATAACAGTCAATTCTGTTTCGCCAGGCTTTATTGAGACGAATATGACGGAGAACATAGTAAATGAAGAAACCATAAAAAAGATACCACTTCAAAGGCTTGGAAAACCTAGCGATATAAGCCCTTTAGTTCTTTTCCTTGCGTCTGACGAGTCTAACTACATTACCGGGCAAACTTTAGTGGTTGATGGCGGCCTATTTATGAAGTAATGTATGCAATACGATTCTAAGTTTTTGGAGTAAATATGAGTGATGTTCTAAATAAAGTTGTTGATATAGTTTGTGGTCAGCTTTCAGTTGACAAAGCTGATGTAAATCCTGAATCTGCATTTGTAGAGGATTTAGGAGCAGATTCATTAGACACTGTTGAGTTAGTGATGGCATTTGAGGAAGAATTCGACGTTGAAATACCCGATGACGAAGCAGAAAAAATCACGACAATCCAAAGTGCTGTTGAATGGATCGAAGGCAATAGCTAGAAAATCACTAATTGCTTTTTTTCTTATTGGAGCAGTCTACATATCATTAAAGGTTTTTTTGGGTCCATCCCAAAGCATAAAACCAATAAATCCTGAGCAATTATTTGTTATAAAAAAAGGGTCAACTTTTAACGAAGTTTTAGATAATCTTTATGATCAGTTTCAGATTCAAAATCCTCACTGGATAAAGATATATTACAGGATTAAAGGCGTACCAAATATTCAAGCAGGAAGATATGATATTTCTACGGAGATTAAACTCAACAATCTTATTGAAAGGTTTATTGAGGGCGATGTAAAAAAATATAAATTTACAATTATTGAAGGCAGTATAGCTAAAAATGCTTTAAGAAAATTAGAAAATATAATTACAAAAAATGAATTTGAAAATAAGCTTACTGATGGAATTAAAAAAGTTTTTTCATCAGAAGCACAAATACTTCCAGACACATATATCTTCTCGGATATAGATGAGCTAGAAGATATCTTAATCACCTATCAAGATTATCTTAAAAGATATTTAGACGAGGTATGGACTCAAAAGCCTGAGGGTAATCCATTAAAAAATAAGACAGAAGCTTTAGTTCTAGCTTCAATAATTGAACGTGAGGCTGTATTACTATCTGAGAAACCACAGATTGCATCAGTCTTTTTATTTAGGCTTGTAAAAGGAATGAGGCTTCAAGCTGATCCAACTTCATCATATGGTTATTACGGAGACTTCAGTAAAAAAATTGGTCGGGCGGCGTTAGATGATAATAATATTTTTAACACGTATAGAATAAATGGACTGCCACCATCCCCAATATGTTTTCCATCAAAATCCTCCATAGAGGCAGCAATTAAATCTATTCCTAGTGACTACCTTTATTTTGTAGCAAGAGGGGATGGATCGCATGTTTTTTCAAAAAACTTAGAAGATCATAATAAAGCTGTGAAAAAATTCATTTCCGGTAAATAATATACGGATGTTTATTTCCTTTGAGGGTATTGAGGGCTCAGGAAAGTCTACCCAAATTAAATTATTATCAGAAAAATTTGAAAAAAAAGGTTTGAAGGTAATTTGTGTTAGAGAGCCAGGGGGAACTTTAATAGGTGAAAAAATTCGAAATCTATTTCTAGAGGAAACAGATGAGATTTTCAATCCTCTTACTGAAGTCTTACTTCTTTACTCTTCAAGAAAGCAACTAGATGAGCAGATAATTAGACCAAATCTTGCAGAAGGCAATATCGTTATTGCCGATAGGTTCTATCATGCTACTATTGCCTATCAATGTTATGGGAAAGGTGTTGAAGTTGGTTTTGTTGAATATATCCATGAAAAACTAAATATTTCTAAACCAAACTTATCAGTTCTAATAGATATAGATCCTCAACTTTCTAGACAAAGAATTTCTCAGAGAGACCCAGACAGAATGGAACAGGAATCACTAGAGTTCTTTTCAAGAGTCCAAGAGGGATATAAGAGACTAGAAGAAAATAATAAAGATTTTGTGTCTATAGATGGCAAGAAAACAATAGAAAAAATTTCAGAAGAAATAGAAATTTTAATTGCGAAAAAATTGAATGTTTAGTTGGCATAAATCACATCTAGAAAATATCAAGGCAATAAAACCTAAATCTATTTTTTATTCCTCTTATGGGGGGAGCCTAAAAACAGTCCTTCAACAAATCATAAAATCAGAACTGTCAAGAGACTTTAACTTAAGAATCAAAGACAATGCTTTGCTTTCCGAAATTGCGTCTCCAAACTTTTTTTATCTTTCAAGATCTGAAGAAAAAAAAATTATCACAATAGAGCAAATTAGAGCTGCTAAAGATTTTTTACTACTTAAAACAAACAAAAAAAAATACCTTTATATAGATGGCGGGCAGCATATTAGAATAAATGGTTATAATGCTTTGCTCAAAATTGCCGAGGAATCAGATGATTCTGTAAATATTTGGATTATGACGAACTCCCTTGTATCAATACCAACTACAATTTTAAGTCGATTTCATAAAGTACGTTTTCCATCTCCAACCCAGCATGAAATCAAAACATTCCTTGAAAGTCGAAGCATTAATTATGATAGTGAAATACTTAGTTTTCTTTCGGAAAACCCTGCATTGCTTGAGGAGAATGATTCTATTGAGCTGTTAAATAGTTTTAATAGTCTGGTTGAAAAGAAAGACATTTATCAAGTCGACAACAATAAGCTTGCACTCCTTGTTGATTATTTAATTTATCTAGCAAAGCAAGATATAAAAGAAAAACCTAAAAGAGCCTTTAAAAGCTTAGATATATTGTTAGATGTGAAAAAATCCTTATCTTTACCAAACAATCTAAGTCTTGATGTAATAAAACTAAGAATCAATTCTAGTTTCTAGAGGGTCTTGGAAAAAAATTATTTTCTTGCTCAAAACTAAAAGCAAAATTTATAATTTTTGCCTCCTCCCATGCTCCACCCAAAAAAGAAACCCCTACTGGAAGCCCATTTACAAAGTCTAACGGGATGGTAATGTGAGGATAGCCTGCAACAGCAGAGAGCCCCCCATTTCCAAAATTTAGCCCCTCGTTGCTTGTTCTGGAGTCACCGTTAATATGATCTGTTTTCCAGACAGGATTTCTTGTAAGGCCAACGAGAGCATCCAAACCATTCTCTAAAATCAATGTATCAATCTGATTCCTTGCTCGTGTAACAACTAGATCTCTAGATTTAATATATCTTTCTTTATCGGTTGCTTGAATACTATCTAAAAAGATTTCGTGACCGAAATGCTTAAGAACTTTTTCTGAGTTTTCTTCATTAAAATCTATTAAGTCATTAAGGCTTTTTCGCATTGAATTTGAACTCTTCAAATATTTTTCTATACCTTCTTGGAATTCATATAGAAGTAAATAATATTCATCTTCGAATTTATAATCACTAACAACTTCAAAACTTACCCTTTGGACGTTTGCACCTAAATTTTCAAGAATTCTTTGGGTTTTATTTAAAAGTTCTACTTCGACACCAGACATTTCATCTTTGATAAGTAGGCCTATATTTTTATTTTCAAGTGACTGGTTGGTTAAATTGATTAATGCATCATAATCATAATTATCTGGGATATTTTTTGTGGCAGAATCTTTCGGATCGTAACCTGATATTGCTTTAAGCACTTTTGCTGCTTCTAAAACACTTCTTGCCATTGGTCCTGCTGTATCCTGAGTTGCCGAAATGGGAATAATTCCATCTCTACTAACCAGACCAACTGTGGGTTTAATCCCAACCACTCCGTTGCTTGAAGCAGGGCAACTAATTGATCCGTTTGTTTCCGTACCTATCGCAAGTGGAACAAGGCCTTCAGCAACTGCAGCAGCACTTCCTGAGCTTGATCCACAGGGGTTATATTCTAGATTATAGGGGTTATTGGTTTGTCCTCCAAAGCTTGACCATCCACTCGAGGACGGATTTCCTCTAAAATTTGCCCATTCAGATAAATTTGCTTTACCAACAACCACTAGACCTGCTTTTTTTAATTTAGATACTATTTGCGAATCATTTCTTGGAAGATTGTTTTGCAAAGCTAGGGATCCAGCTGTATTCGGAAGACCAACAGAATCGATATTGTCCTTAATTAATATCGGAACTCCATTTAATCCAAGTTGATCTGCGTTGACATATTCAAACTTTAGATCAGATGATGAGTATAAAGAAACTATAGAGTTTACTTCACTATCATTAGCTTCCAAATAATCAATGTAGGAGAAGTATAATTCTTCAAGATTATCAGTAGAGTTTACAAGTTCGTTAAATTCTTTTGTTGAAAGATCTTTAAAATCATCGGCAGAATAAACAATTAAGGAAAAAAAGAGAAAAAGGGTTTTAAATTTCATCTTACTATCTTAATAAATAATTATTGTTTGTGCTTGTATTTAAAGTAAAGAAAGTAAGCACATGAACGAATTCATGTGCTTGAAAATTAACAGCCTCTAAATGCGGTTTTTCTTCCCTTTCTAACTTCTCTAGGATTCAAGAAACCATCTTTATCTTTATCAGCAATATTGAAAAGGCTTAGGTTGAGCTCACAACCTTGGACCCTTATTTCTTCTGGAGAGATTTTACCATCTCCATTGCTATCAAATTTAGCCATTCTGTCATCAGCCACTGCTGAAGAAGAAACAGCAAGTAAAAAGTAAAACATAAAATTTTTCATAGTATTTCCTTATTTAATATAGTTAATTTCTATCTCAACTCTAACTAAAAAGAATATTAGAAAGAGGGGCGAGAGAGGTCGTTATACCACTAGGTAGGGGCCATGGGAATTATCTCAAGACCTCTCTCTGTATTTATTTACTAAAATTCAGGGTAAGCTTCAACTCCAATTTCTTCTGAATCTAAACCTTTTTTCTGGATTTCATCTGAAGATCTTACTGGAGAGACCATATTCACAAGGAATAGGAATGCGTAAGTTAAAACAAATCCCCAAACTAGTATGGAAGCAACACCAAGTGCTTGAGCACCAAAGGTAGCCTCAGAGTTTGTAAATGGAACAACCATTACACCAAAGATTCCCGCTGTTCCGTGAGCAGAGATGGCTCCTACAGGATCATCTATCTTCAATACTTGCTCTAGAAGAACTAGCGATCCATAACAAAGCAAACCACCTATTGCTCCTATAAGGACAGCTTCATAGCCAGAAGGCGTATCAGGAGCCGCTGTAATAGCTACTAATCCTGAAATGGCTCCATTCAAAGCATAAATGATATTGGTTTTTCCAAAAAATATTCTTGATACTAATAAACAAGCAATTACACCTCCTGATGCTGCCATATTTGTATTCAGGAAGACTTGAGCAACAGCATTGGCATTACTTGCATCGTTAACAGCTAATTGAGACCCTCCATTGAATCCAAACCAACCTAACCAAAGGATGAATGTACCAAGCGCTGCTATCGGAATATTTGAGCCATAGAGTTTATTTACTCCACCGCTTGATGAATATTTTCCTACTCTAGGTCCAATAAATATTGCAGCTGCTAATGCACATGCTGCTCCTGCTAAGTGAACTGTTCCTGAGCCTGCAAAGTCTGAATAACCTGCTGCACTCAGAAAACCTGAACCCCAGTTCCAAAAACCTTGTATTGGATAAATCACACCTGCAATAAATGCTGCGAGGGCAAAGAAAGGCCATTGATTCATTCTCTCTGCAATTGCTCCTGAAACTATTGAAACTGCTGTTGCAACAAAAACTACTTGAAAGAAAAAGTCAGCTGCATCTGCATACCCTAGATCTTCATTCATTCCAAAATCCTCTTGTCCATTTAGCCCAAACCCAAAATCGTATGGTGGTATAATGCCACCTGCATTTGCTCCAGGATACATGACCATAAAGCCACACAAGAGGTACATGAAACACGCAATTGAATATAACCCAATATTTTTGGTAACAATTTCAGCAGTGTTTCTTCTTCTAACGAATCCAGCTTCAAGCATTGTAAAGCCTGCAGCCATCCACATTACCAGTGCACCTGTCATTAACAAGTAAAAGGTATTTAACGCGTAATCTATTTCAGCCATAATTTCTCCTTAAAAAGATGCTCCGACAGTAAAAAACAATCCATCTTCATCTTCTAATCCTGATGCATCTTCTGCTGTAAAAGAGCTGTAATTAATTGAAGCGTCGTAATCACCAAGTGAAAAACCATATCCTAGAAGGAAATTGCTTCCAGTATCCTCATAATCTCCATAGGAAACGGAAAAGTCTCCAACCCCGTAAGATATATCATAGTAATCACCAAATTCATCGCCCACGTAATAGGTAAAGCCTAATCCAGAATATGAAAGACCAATATAAGTCTCAGAGAAATCTGCACTTGGTGAGACTTCCGGATATGCGTAATTGATGTATCCTACATCAAAACCAAGACCACCCTCAGTTTCACCTGCATATCCAAAATATGTGTCAAGCTCTAATCCAGCTCCGCCAAATGCAACGTTTGATCCCCAAGTTCCAGCATAAAAGCCGCTCTCAGAGCTATAATCAAAACCACCACTGTAACCGGGAGCATCCATAGTCTGAGTCATCCCTCTCCAGAAGTAGTTTGATGAAAAAGTAAAGTTTGAAGAAACCTCTCCAAATACATTTAATGTCAAGAAAATGACAATTGTCATAATTCCTTTTTTCATAAAATCTCCTTAAAAAAATAAGTGTGATAAGAATGAAAAGGATTAAACCCTACATAGTTTTGTAGCCGCGTTCCTTCAGCTTTCGCTTACTTCCGTCCTCTAATGAGGATGAACGATTTAGACGCTGCCCCTTTATAGCCATGGAGAATGGTTTAACTTTTAACCCATGTTAAATGGGCTCCTTTTAACCCATGGAGTATGGGGATGTAAACATCTTCTTTATAAACACTATTTATAAATCTACATAATCAAAACTAATGCCTAAGAATAAAAAAGTCAAGTAAAAAAAATGTATAATCAAATATAAAGGCAATTATATTAAAATTATCCATGAGTAATAAACTATCACATAAAGACAATTGCGGTACAGGGGTAATATTCAGTAAAACAAACACTCCTAGCAATTCCATAATTTTTCGCTCATTGTTATCACTTTCTAAAATGAAACACAGAGGAGCTGTTAGTCACGACGGAGAGACTCCAGATGGTTGTGGAATTTTGATTGATTTAGATAGAAAATTTTTTCAAAAAGTTCTGCTGGATGAACAAAAAATAATTCTTCCCTCAAACTTTGCCGTAGGTGTTTTTTTTGTAAATAATCAATTCAATTTCTATGAAACCATTGAAAAAATTTGTAATGAACACGACGTTGATATAATCGCTAAAAGAGAGATAAATACCGATAAAAAACTTTTAGGAAATGTTGCTGCAAAATCATGCCCTTCAATTTACCAATTATTTGTAAAGCCAAAAAAAGAAGAGAGTGGTGGCCTTGAAATAAATCTTTACAAAATAAAGAAATTGTTAGATAAAAAGTTTAATCCAGAAAACGAAATTTATTGTGTGAGTCTCTCTTCTCAAACAATAGTTTATAAAGGGCTAGTTCAACCAAAAAATTTCTCCAAGTTTTATACAGATTTGTCCACTAAGGAGCATGTTTCAGCATCTGCTGTGTTCCATATTAGATTCTCTACAAATACCTCTCCAAAATGGCACCTTGCCCAGCCATATAGGGTCCTCGCACACAATGGTGAGATTAATACTATTTCAGGTAATCGTAACTGGGCTCACGCAAGAACTAAAATCTTCTCATCAGATAAACTAGGAAATCTAAATGCTTATGAGCCGCTTATAGGTCAGACAGGTTCTGACTCGTCCTCACTAGACCATATTTTGGATCTTTTTACGAATGGAGGAATAAATATTGGGAGGGCAGCAAGAATGCTTATACCCCCCTCGTGGCAAAATACTGATTTAATGGATGCTGACGAAAAGGCTTTCCATGAATACAATTCCATGCACATGGAAGCCTGGGATGGTCCAGCCTTTGTATGTTATCAAAACAAGGATTTTACATCGTGTTTTCTAGATAGAAATGGGTTAAGACCAGCAAGAATTGAAATTTTTGATGATGATACTGTTAGCGTTGCTTCTGAGGTAGGCTCAAACTATATAGATGATGTTAAACCCATTAATACAGGAAGACTTGGGCCAGGAGGCTTACTTCTTTTTGATAGAAAAAATATAAACCTCCTTTTGGATGAGGACGTAGATAAAATGCTTTCAAAAAGCAATCCATACAGAGAGTGGTTAAAACAAAAGTCAAAACATCTTGAAGCTAACCTTCATGAGTACTCGGGACCACAAATGAGAGAGATTTCAGACGCATACTTCAATGATTCGGCAAAGACATTTCAACTTTCACAAGAAGAAATAAATACTTTGTTTCAATATTCTGAACATGGTGGGGAACCTACTGGATCAATGGGAGATGATACTCCAATTGCACCTTTAAGTAATAAAATCAGGTCAATTTATGATTATTGTCGCCAAAGATTTGCCCAAGTTACTAACCCACCAATTGACTCATTACGGGAAAAATCTGCAATGTCACTGGAAACATGTATAGGTCCAGAATTAAATATTTTTCAAGAGACCCCAGAACATGCTGAGAGAATTGTGGTTAACTCTCCAATCTTATCCCATAAAAAATTTAACCTACTTATTAAGAATAAAAAATTTAAAACTTCTCGTTTTTCATTGGAGTACGATCGAAGCGAACAGCTTGAAGATGCAATGAAAAATTTACTAACTGAAATTATAAATTCAGTCCAGAGCGGATACAGCATTATAGTACTAGATGAAAAGCAAACAACAAAAAATAAACCAGTTATTAATGCATTATTAATGACTTCAGCACTTCATCATAAATTAATAGAAAAAAATCTTCGTGTTAAGGCAAACATTATTGTGAATACTGCTTCCGCTAGAGATAACCACCAAATAGCTTGCTTAATTGGCTTTGGTGCAACCTGTGTACATCCGTGGCTTGGGCTTCAAACTATCCTGAAACAGTCTCATAAATCTAGGACTGATTTTTCAACATCGGAATTGTGTGTGTCGTATAGAAAGTCACTAAATAAAGGTTTATTAAAAATTATGTCAAAAATGGGCATCTCTAACGTTTCAAGCTATAGAGGAGCTGGTCTTTTTGAGGTGGTTGGCTTATCTGATAAGATAAACAACATCTGCTTCCCAAAAAATTTCTCATACATAAAGGGCGAGTGTTTTCAGGACTTTCATGCAAAAGCTTTAGCAGTTATTGATTGTAATGTAGACGATAATATTATTGCTAAGGGTCTTCATAAATACGTTCATGGTGGTGAACAACATGCGTACAACCCAGATACAGTTACAAGCCTTCAGAACTCATTAAAAAATAATTCATTCAAGGAATTTAGAAAATTTACATCCACAATCGATAATAGAAACCCTCTTGCCGTTAGGGATTTTTTTGAGTTTCGTTCCAACAAACCATCAATAAATGTAAATGATGTCGAACCTATTGAATCAATTCTGAAAAGATTCGATTCAGCAGGAATGAGCTTAGGGTCATTATCTCCAAAAGCACATGAGACCTTAGCTGCTGCAATGAATGGGCTTGGATGTAGATCTAATTCAGGTGAGGGTGGTGAAGATGTAAAAAGGTATGGCACTAATATCGAGTCTAAAATCAAACAAGTTGCATCTGGAAGATTTGGAGTCACACCTAATTATTTAGCAAATGCAGAAGTTATACAAATTAAAATTGCCCAAGGTGCTAAGCCTGGTGAGGGTGGGCAGCTTCCTGGATCAAAAGTGGACTCCTACATCGCTGAACTTCGTTATTCTAAACCTGGAATTACATTAATTTCTCCTCCGCCACACCATGATATTTATTCAATAGAGGATCTAGCCCAATTAATATTTGACTTAAAAGAGGTCAATCCAAAGGCTATGATTTCAGTAAAATTGGTATCTGAACCTGGAGTGGGGATTGTTGCAGCTGGAGTTGTAAAAGCAAATGCAGATTTTATAACAATCTCTGGTCATGATGGTGGAACTGGCGCTAGCCCTATATCCTCTATAAGACATGCAGGATCACCTTGGGAAACTGGCATGTTTGAAACTCAGAATATTCTTCTTGAAAGCAACCTTCGTTCTTATGTAAAACTTCAAACAGATGGTGGACTTAAAACTGGACAAGATGTAATTAAAGCAGCTATCTTCGGAGCAGATTCATTTGGTTTTGGAACAGCACCAATGATAGCGATGGGCTGTAAATATCTACGAATTTGTCATCTAAACAACTGTGCAACAGGAGTTGCCACTCAACACGTAAAAATCATCGATGAACAATTTAATGGCGAGGTTCAAAAAGTTCAAAACTTTTTTCTATTCGTTGCTGAAGAGGTTAGAGAATATTTAGCAAATTTAGGATATAAAAGTCTTGATGAAATTATTGGTAACACTGCTTTACTTAACTATAAGAGTGGATTTGAGGAGAAAGGGGAGAGGCTTGGGCTAGATGCTCTAAAAGAGAGATTTAGACCTAACAAAAGACAATTCAATACTAACAAGAATAAAATTAATTCAGATTTAAATGATTATTCTCTTTCATTACAAATAGATAAAAAATTACAGACTAATATCTCAAAGGGGAAGGGTGGTTCATTCTCTTTCAATATACAAAATACTCATCGATCTATTGGGGCAAAGCTTGCTGGAACCATTGCAAAAAAATACGGAAAAAATGGGTTTCCAGAAAAACTTACTTTAAATTTTAAAGGCACAGCAGGCCAAAGCTTTGGATGTTGGAATTCAAAAGGTGTTGATTTGATCTTGAAAGGTTCTGCAAATGATTATGTAGGCAAAGGAATGAATGGAGGCAAAATAATTATTTCAAAATCAAAATCTCTTAGAGAAAAAAGATCAGTTATAGCTGGAAATACATGTTTATTTGGTGCAACTGGCGGCGAATTTTTTGGGAATGGTACTGTAGGCGAAAGATTTGCAGTTAGAAATTCTGGTGCTAAGGCCATTATTGAAGGTGCTGGAGATCATTGTTGTGAGTATATGACTGGTGGTGAAGTAGTAATTTTAGGGCCAGTTGGTAATAACTTTGGTGCAGGAATGACTGGAGGTTTTGCGTATGTATTTGATGAGGATAGAAGTTTTGTAGACAAATGTAACAAAGATCTAGTCTCTTTCAACAGGATTACAAGCCAAGATATGGAGGCACATAGGTCTTATCTAAAGGATAGGATATATAGGTTTCTAACCGAAACAAAAAGTAAAGTAGCTGAAGAAATTCTTGGAGATTTTGATAGATATCAGAGTCTTTTCTGGATCGTTACTCCAGACGCTGAAAACCTCTCTAGAATAATCAAAAATACAAGAGAGGAAGCTGCATAATGTCTGAGAAAAATTTTGAGTTCATAAACATTCAAAGGATAGAACCCGAGGTAAAACCATTGGAAATTAGGAAAGTAAAATTTGATGAAATTTATGAAAAACAAAGTTTGAGGGAAGCCAAAGAACAATCTAGTCGCTGTTTGGACTGTGGCAACCCCTATTGCGAATGGAAATGTCCGCTACATAACTATATTCCTAATTGGCTAAAGCTTGTAGAGGAGGGGGAGATAGAACAGGCAGCAGATCTGTGTCATGAAACAAATGCATTTCCTGAAATTTGTGGGCGAATTTGTCCTCAAGAAAAATTGTGTGAGGGAGCATGCACCCTAAATACTGGATATGAAGCAGTTACTATTGGACAAGTTGAAAAATTTATTTCAGACACAGCACTAGAAAGAGGGTGGAAACCAAAAAAAATCACAAATAAGAAATTAGATATTCATGTCTCAATAATTGGTGCTGGGCCTGCTGGGCTAGCATGCGCTGAAACACTTATAAGAAGGGGAGCAAATTGTACAGTTTACGATAGGTACAAAGAAATAGGCGGGTTATTAACTTACGGAATTCCAGAATTTAAACTAGAAAAAAAAGTTATCAAACGAAGAAGAAAAATTCTTGAGGAACTGGGTGTAAAGTTTGTGATGGAGTTTGATGTTGATGCTAAGAACTTGCATAAAATTGAATCAAAGAGTGATGCAATTTTTTTGGGTTTAGGAGTCTATGAATCAATCAAAAGCAATATTGAAGGTGATGAAAAGGATGGAGTTGTTGAAGCTCTTCCTTATCTAATTAAAAATACTGAATATTTAATGGATATTGATGATCCCCTAAAAATGGATTTTTCTGATCAAAAGGTTGTTGTTTTGGGAGGTGGTGATACTGCAATGGATTGTGTGAGAACAGCCCTTCGACAAAAGGCAACCTCTGTAACTTGTGTCTACAGAAGAGATAGAGAAAATATGCCAGGATCAATAAAAGAGGTAAATCATGCAATGGAAGAAGGTGTAAAGTTTATATTTAATGCTCAACCAAAGCGCTTAGTTGGAAATGGATCAATTAAACAATTAGAAATTATAAAAACAAAGCTTGGAAATATTGATTCAACCGGAAGAAGGAAACCAATCCTTATAGATGGATCTGAAGAGTTATTAGATATTGATAAACTAGTTATTGCTTTTGGTTACAGCAGCTCACCACAACCTTTTATGGAAAAAGAAAAAATTAATTTAGAAGAAGACGGGCTTGTAAGTCTCACAAACCAAAAATATAAATATCAAACTAGCAATCCAAAATATTTTGCTGGTGGAGATATGGTAATAGGATCAAGTCTTGCAGTGCATGCGATTGCACACGGAAGAGATGCAGCTAAGGAAATTTTAGGTTATATCAGTGATAAAACCGGAAAATAGCCATAATGAAGAATAATTTAGCTTCTAAGCAATATTTTGGATAAATAGATGTTGTGGTAAGTAAAAATACAAAAAAAGGGCTCTCAGAGCCCTTTTTTGTAAGATATTTAAGCTTTTTTAATCCAAGTACGCGCTAATTGCATAAAAAGTACAAGAACTACAAAAAATACACCAACAGCTTTACCTGGTCCAAGCGGATTTTCTGAGTAAGCAGCAAGTCTAGAACCACTTTCAGCACCTATATCAATCAATAGGGCGGAATATGTCTCGAGAATACCACCGGCTACTTGACCGTTAAAAAAAACAAATCCAGCAACACATAGATAAAAAAGAGATGAAAGTACCTTAGAAATCATAGGAGCATTGCCATCTTCGTAAATTGCATTAGCAAAACGAAAACCAAGCCATGTTAAAAGTACCATACCAACAAAATACATTGCGTTACTAACAAAAGATAAATTCATTAAATTTAATAATTGATATTCATCCATAATTTT
>CENJ01173838.1_pt1 | contig 41524 bp, 36 predicted proteins | sample 356161 | NCBI WGS metagenome assembly CENJ01 (sample SAMEA2619531, study PRJEB7988) | marine metagenome | biome: marine biome (ENVO:00000447); feature: surface water layer (ENVO:00002042); material: "saline water (ENVO:00002010), including plankton (ENVO:xxxxxxxx)" | depth 5 m | reverse complement strand
GGGCTTACGGGCTCCGGGCTGCCAGCCTATGCTCGATATCCGGTCAGGGTGTCGGGACTTCCTTTATGAACTCGCCAGCCAAAGCACTAGGACCCAGCTGTAAGCATAAGCCGTCAAGAACGTACCACCCGCGGTCAACACCACAATCGCTTTCAGAATAAATACAGGTAGGCGTCGTTTCATCAGTAACTCTTTTATCTCGGCCCTTTATGTTAATGAGAATCATTCGTATTTAAAAGGTTTGGCTGGCGTTGGGTAGCAGGGGGATTCTCGAGATTTTCTGTCACTGACGGCCATGGCTCCCTCGGAGATGCGCCCCATCCATCGGAAGCCGGGATAGGGATTTTTGGGTGGTAATCTAGGGCAGCCGGCGGCGAAAGGAGGGGCCGACGCTAGGCCTGGGTCGTTAGGGCGCACTATAGTCGGAACCCTGGAGGGGAGCATAGAACGATAAGTGGGCGCACATGTCCGTTCAAATTCTGGTCCGCGCTCGATGTTCCCTGGTGAACAGATAGCTAGTCGTGGAGTTCTTTGATGATGAAGCCCTTTCTCCTTTTTTCATCCTGTTTTTGGAGTTTGAGCGTTATGGCTTTTCCAATAGATGCCGAAAATCCGATGTTGACCGCACCTGAATCCGTGGGTATGTCGGCAGCGAAACTTGCCAAGATTGATGACGTCATTCAGCGGCAGATGGACAAGGGTAATCTTCAGGGTGCCGTAGTGGCGGTGAGTCGCCGGGGCAAACCGATTTATTTCTCAGCCTTTGGCGAGTCCGACCAAGAAGCGGGCAAGCCCATGCGCAGGGACAACATGTTTGTAATGCAGTCGTCTACCAAACCGGTTACTGGAGTCGCGGCTATGATTGCGATGGAGCGTGGCCTTTTTGCAGCGACGGATGAAGTTCAAAAATACCTGCCCGGGTTTGCGGAAATCGAAGTTGCCGTCCTCAAAGACCCTACAGATCAAGACGTGAGCCCTAAATTCGTATGGGCTGAACCGGGTAAAGAAGTTGGTTTCTTTACTCGATTGGCGGGTGACCTGATAGCCAAGTGGACGGATGGATACATGCTGTTTGTGCCTGAACATCGCACGGTGCCAGCATCGCGTCCGATAACGATCCATGATTTGTTAACCCATACCGCTGGGTTAGGCACCTACGGTTTGGGCCAAGCCTCTTCAGAGTGGGGCGCGCAGATGTTTGATAAGGGCAGCTTCGCAGATCAGGCGTATACCCTCGAGTCTTATATTGCCGCCGTCGCTCAGGGCCCCCTGGATTTTCAACCTGGGACGCGCTGGGCCTATAGCCCAACAATCGGTCTTGATGTGGTCGCGCGGATCATCGAAGTCACCTCGGGACAGGCCTTTAATGAGTTTGTTCAAACGAACATTTTTGATCCCCTAGACATGCATGACACCCATTGGTGGAATGTCCTACCCGAAGAGAAGCGGGCACGTGTCGTAGTTAGACTGAGTGAAGGGAAGGATGGAACTCGCAGCTATGAATCTGTCGCGGAGCCGGGAGACGACCGATATTTTTCTGGCTCGGTCGGGCTGATCAGCACTGCGCGAGATTTTCTGCACTTCGAGCAGATGCTGGTTAATCAGGGGGTCCTACTGGGCAATCGAATTCTCCAGGAGGATTCGGTTCGACTCATGTCCACCGACCATGCGGGTCACCTTTTCGGCGGTGAATCCAAGGGAAAAGCCGGTGGAACGGGGTTTGGTTATACCGTCGAGGTGACCCTCGATCCAGCGATTGCCGAACTGTCGAGAAGCGAGGGAGCCTTTGGTTGGGCTGGCGCTTTCGGAACCTACTCCTGGACGGAGCCCGCGACGCAAATAGCCGTGGTCGTGATGGTTCAGCAAGCGAGTAAGGAGCTTGGCCGCGAACTGGCCAAGGCCGTCAGTGAAGCGGTGATCGACTGAGGTCGAGGGATAAAGTACTGCAAGACTGGGGAGCAACACAAAGATGAAAAAGCTTGGATTTGTTTTTATTTTACTGGGCGTGGTTACTCACCCCGTGCTGGCCGTACATCACGAGGCTAAGGAAACAGATATTGGTTTCTGGCCTGCAAAGGACTGTCGTAATACGAGCAAAGCGGCTGGCTGGTATAGCTACGTGGCTGGTGTCGCGATGCAAAAAGCGGATGCCGCCAACAAAGCCGGCCAGACAAAGCAAGCTCAAGAGTCCAATGAGTCGGCCCTACTGTTTTCTCAGCTTTCGGCCAACCTGGCCACCACGTTCGAAGCTTTTTGTAAGGACAACCCGAAGCGGCACGCTAAAGCTTCTGACTAACCACGCTGGATTACCGTCTGATGACCGCGCATGTTTTGCTGATGGATAGCAGACGCTCTCTCGCGCCAGGGTGCCGCCCCTAACGGGCCTTGTCTGCGCTGCACTGCCGTTCCCGGTCGGTGCACAGCGTAATATCATAACGGGCCGCCTGAGTGCGTCCTAACTCTTGGGCAGGTCTAAAGCCCAATTCCGACCTGCCGTCAGTACGCAGTTCTACGGGTTTTATTTAAGGCCACCAAGGGGTGCAGTAGGGGGTGCTGATGCTGGTCAACAGACGGTATGGTCTAGCGATCCGATGTACTGAGCCTTTACTAACTGTGATCTTGCTCTGACGAGAAATGCCCAAAGGGGATGAATTATGACGAAATGGAGTTATGCAAAGGATGCGGTGAAGGAGGCTGTTGCCAGTGCCTCAGACCACGCAGCAGATGATGCGGGCATGCTGGAGGCGCTAATTTCTGTCGCGCTGACCACCCTGGCTGAAATCAAGGGGGGTGACTACGCGAAAAATTTCATCGACTACGAAACGTCTTCCCTAGCGAATGCCCATGTGGACATACAGCGATTAACGTAGCCACATGCAGTGCCAGAGGCCTGTTTTGGGCGGGTGGCCCCAGACTGGCTAAAATTGGGTATCCGCGATGGTTGTCCGGTGCAGTAGGCGGTCATAGCCCTCATAGCCTCCGGTGGCGGCATGCAGAAGCGAGCGGTTATCCCACATCACCAGCATATTCTTCGACCACGGATGGGAGTAGGTCACGGCCTCAGCGGTTTGATACGCATAGAACTCCTTGAGGAGCGCGTGACTCTCTGTTTGCTCTAGCCCAACGAAGCCTTGAATATAGGCCGGCGAAGAGTAGAGGGCCTTCTGGCCGGTCTCGTGGTGTGTGCGAACGAAGGGATGTTCGAACTTCTCTCTGGCTTTCTCGCTAAAGAGAATATCCATACTGCGGCCCTGCTCGGCGTCTTGTTCTCCGTAACCCCCGTCGGGCGCATAGCCTAGCTCCGCAGAATGAATGGCCACGAGGTCATCGGCTTTGTCGCGGAGAGTGCTGGGGAGACGCTCATAGGCCGCCACCTGATTGGCAAAGAGCGTATTCCCCCCGTGGGGCGGAATGGTAATACCAAATAGGCAGGTGCCGGCGGGTGGCACAGCCAAGAAGCTCCAGTCGGAGTGGAAAAATTCGGCAAAGATGCCTGTCTGCTCGTCTGCGTTGCGCTGAATCGCTGCGATATGCTCGTGACCCGGGATGTGGCCAAAGAATGGGTCCTCTCCGAAATGACCAAAGCAGAGCGTAAATCTTTCGAGATCCTGATTGCTCAGGGCTTGATCAGGAAAGACCAGCACTTTGTGGGTAAGCCAATGAGCGCGCAATTCATCGACCAGGTCCGGCGCCAGGTCTCCGCGTAGGTCTATGCCGCTAACGCGGGCGCCACAGGGCGCATCGATTTTTTCTACCCTTAACGTCATTGCTGGCCCTCCGTTGCGCCTGGGGTGTTCCCATATCAAGACAACCTCCTAGGCGGTTCACGCTATTCGAGTCGTCCTGGCTCCGGGGGCAAGCATACACAGCTGAACGCATTGCCCAAAGAAGCATGAGGGGGTGGACCTGCGCGTTAAGGCCAAGGCGCCATCTGCGGCGACGAGAGGGGCTACGAAAAACCTAAAGTTTGCCGGATGTTTGCCGATTCAAAGAGGAACCGGCAAGTTCTTGCCGGTTTTGAGCACAAAGCGGCAATGGGTTGCCGGGTCAAAACAAGTAGATCCTTAATCCTTAAAGGGGCGTCTTTGGGGCGGGGTTCAGCGCTCTGCAGGTGGTGAGAGGTCGAGAAATGAGTTTGGTGGTGAATACCAACATCCTATCGCTGGGGACCCAGCGGTCATTAGCCGTTTCTGGTGATGCGCTGCAGTCGGCTATGGAGCGTCTTTCCTCAGGAAAGAAGATCAACAGTGCTGCCGACGATGCTGCCGGTTTTGCGATAGCAGAGCGGATGACGGCCCAGGTGCGAGGCCTAAATATGGCAACCAAGAACACCAACGAAGCCCTTTCCCTGCTGGCCGTCATTGAAAATGCCTCGTCGGATGTAACCGATATGCTCCAGCGAATGCGTGAACTCGCCGTGCAGGCAGCAAACGATACCAACAGCGTTGCAGACCTGCAGTACCTCCAGGAAGAGGTCGACTCCCTCGTGCAGGAGATTGATCGCGTCGCAACCCAGACTCAGTACAACGGACAAAGTGTCTTGGACGGGACATTTTCAGAGAAATCCATTCAGGTCGGTAGCGATGCCGGGCAAACCGTTTCGTTGTCGGTGGCCTCTCTTCAGTCCGCCTATGTTGGCTATACCTACGAGGCAACAGGTTCGCAAACTTCAGGCGCCAATAACTACGATAGCGATAGCAATACCACGGTGGTGGGGTCGAATACATTAGATCCCGGCGTTCGCGCTGAGGACTTCGTATCCTTCGGCGATCCGGACCTGGATTCTGTTTACTACGTTGTGTACTCCATGGACGACGGCATGCTGGTTTATGGGGACGCCTCGGCGATAGCCGCAGACGAGACGATCAACAAGGTGGAACTCGGTCTCCAGAACGTTGATCTGGTCAATGATGCCGCCGCCGCTCTTGAATTCATTGATGCTGGATTAACCCAGGTTTCTTCTTATCGTGCCGAGTACGGCGCGCTGCAGAATCGGTTGGAGTACACCGTGTCCAACCTGATGAACGTGGCTGAGTATAGCGCTGCCGCGCGATCGCAAATTGAAGATGCGGATTTTGCGAGTGAAAGTGCTCGGCTTGCAAAGGCCCAGGTACTACAGCAATCTGGGGCCGCCATGCTGTCTCAGGCCAATGCCTCCGCCCAGCTCGTGTTATCTTTGATCAAATAAAAAAGTGAACAGACCGCCTGGCCAGAATCGCCCCTCGTTGGGGTTTACAGCGGACGCGCCACTGTTCTATTAAAAGGGTTCTCTCGTGCACTCGTACCTTTGCCTTTGCATTATTGTCGTCATGATGTTCAGCGCTGGCTGCACAACATCAGGCCCTGCGCCAGTTCCTGGAGCCCATGAACCCGCGAAACAGAACTGCGGCCGAGCGATGACCCAGCGGACGAAATGTCGCTAACCAACGGGCGGCAAGGCCTTGGCCGCCCTCCCGGATACGATGGTTATTCGCTGGGTGCAGATTCAGGCTGGTACTTGTAGTAGCCCTCTACCGGAATCATCAGGTGGGCATAGTCTGTGCCGGGCATCATCACGTAGGGTTCCCCTCGGGTGAAGTCGGCATGAAACTCGGCCAGGGTTGCTGGGTCCTTAGGCATCAACATCAGGTGGGGGCCAGATTCAATCCACTGGTCAGGCGTGGAATCTTCCTTGTTCAGGACGCCCATCACGGTGTTGTCTTCGCCAACGTCACCGTGCAGCATCCACATAAAGGTATCTCGCGTCAGTTCAGGCTTGGTGCCGTTCATCGCTGCGGCGATCCATTTAAAGCCCTCTTCATCGCCGCAGGCCGGCATCGCGTCGTGGGCATCCTTCCAGCCTTGCTCCGGGAAGGGACGCGGGTTGCCGGACTGACAGGTCCAGCCATTGGTTCCTTCTCTAAGGACTTCACCATTGCCGCCAATAATGGTGGCAAACTTGCCGATAAAGCCCGGCGCGGCCGAGGAATAGGCTTCGATCTGCCAAGCTGCCGAGGTGTGATCTTCGCCCTTCGCCATTTCGTGATGCCCGCCGAGGGCAGTTCCGCTGATCAGCAATAGGGTAAAAAAGAGTATTTCTCTCATCTAAATTCCTCTCTTAAGTTGTTGTTTATTCCGTCGTCATCGTACCCGAAACGATGCTGCGAAATGTTAAAAGATCGTCATCTATCGCCGTCTCATCAAGGGCGTCATTCAGCGGTGACCAGCGCAGCGATCAGGGTGGGAATCCCCGTTTGTCCGACCTGTGGAACAACGTCGCCTTCCGACCAGGAGCAGAGATTGCGTGCCTCGCAGGTGTTCGGAAAATTATTGGGGGTCTCACCCTGAAGGTCTAGCACAAAGCCTTGATTGAATAAGTGCTCGTACAGGGTCATGACGACAACCACGATATCCTGATCCGGCCAGACATAAATTTTTTGGCCGTGTAGTCCTTGAGCAGCTTTGATGTCAGCAGGCTGCTCAGTGCCAAAGAAGGCTTCATTGAACATCCACCATTGATACCCGTAGTACCCTTCCGGTGTGAGGGCGTCGTTCACATAATCTTCTGAGATGATCTGCAGCCCGTCCCAGACGCCCTCCCGGGCAAAGAGTAAGCCAAAACGAAGAAAAACCTCCGGTTTCATATCAAGACAGCAGTAGGTCATGGGGTTCTCGCCGGTGGCATCCCGCCAGAAGCCCACTTCTGCGGTTTCCACGCCAAGGGGCGTCAGCAATTTTTGCCCGAGATATTCATCTGCGGTCACGCCGGTGGCTCGGCGCAGAATGGGTTCAATGAGCTGGGTGTTGGCATTCGAGTAGCGAAATGAGTTATCCCGGGTTTCGGCGAGCGCGTACGAGATGGCGAACTCGCTTTGGTCTGTGGCAAAGAACACTTCATCGCCTACCGGGTAGTCAGAACGCATCTGCAAAATTTGCTTGATGGTGATGTCTTCTTTATCCGTCCCCTGCCATTCGGTTAAAAAATCGCTCGCTTGCTGATCAACGGATTCAATCGCGCCCTCATCTATCGCGATACCAACAGCAGCGCTATAGAAGCTCTTGGCCACCGACCAGCTGGTGCCGTAGGTGTTCTCATCAGTGCCATCCGCATAGCGCTCCCCGATGACATAGCCATCCTTGCTAACGAGAACTGACTGGGTCGCTGCGTCGGTAAATAGATAATCGATCAGATCGTCCACGGCGGCCTCATTCGCAGCCACGGAATCCGCGCTGGCCCGCTCTAAGTCCCAGTGTCTTGTATCGCCCGTTTGCTGTTCTGATGGGTCCTGACCGGGTGGGGCGCTTCCGCCGGACCCGCCCCCGCAGGCCGACAGGCAAAAACCAATCACCAGGATGCAAAGTTTCTGATTCATAAGCGCTCTCCTCTCACGAGGAACCTTGGAGGAGGCGTGCGTAGCCTGTCAAGCAAGTGCCCGGCCAGCGATAGGCCAGGGCGCTTTGGGAAGGAGGGATGACCTCATCTTGAATAGGATCTTGGCTAGGTGCCTAGAAAGCTTAGGCACCAGAGTGTCAGAACAAGGGTGAGACCCGGAAGGGCAACCTGGGAGAGAGATTCAGCTCGCTGCCCGGCCGTGTCTTTGCCTGACTGATAGAGGTGAATGATAAAAATGCTGGTGATGAGATTGATGACCACGATAACAGAGGAAGAGATAAATACCGCATCCAACAGGTTGATGTAGTGCGTTAGCGGGATTTCATCGGATACGGAAAAGCGCAGCGCGAAGACCGTGAGCAAAAGGGTCAGCTGTCCGCCAATTCGCCAGTCACCGTTGTCCATCTCGCTATGCCGCAAAGAGCAAAACCGGTTGATAAAGAGTGAAATAAAGATGAGCGATATGAGCGGGATAAAGATCTTCTGGGCGATATCTAGAAAGTCATGAGTGATGGCGGTGTGGTAGACGATGCCCGAGAACAGCATCTTCCCGCCTTGGCGTAACCCAGCTGCTTCTACAGCCTCCGCCCGGTGACCCACCGCACTCCAGTTACCCTTGACCACTGACTCCTCTCCGGATTCATGGCCGAGAGAAAATGACTCCGGCAGAAAGCGGAGCTCTGCTGCGGGGTGAGTATAAGCGCGCAGTTCCAGCTGGGTGTCCAGCTCTCCGAAGGGGTAGGAGGGAATCCCTGCGTCAACGGTGAGCGTTGCACGAAATTTTTCAAAGTACTCTACCCTGCCGTCGTCGTAGAGACTGGCGGAGCGAACGATAGTCTCTCGCGGCGCTTCGGCGTTGGTCACGTAGAATTCCGGTGTCCACTGGGCGGCGAGGAAGGCCTCCAGGTCGGCACCGGACAGAGTTTTTGGCGTGTTGAGCGGACCGGGCTCCCGAGCGACCGAGTTGTTGGAATCCCAACTCATTAATACTTCGGCTACGGCATTAAGATGACTCCTGCTGATATCGATATCGCGAATTTCGTTGATGACAAGGGCGACATTGACCTCTCTACTCTCGAGGCTCTCAGCGAAACTGAACTGAGCGCAAAACATGGTCACAACGAGAAGAAAAAATCTGCTCATAAGATACTCTTTGGCTACTTTGGCTTTGTTTTTGGTTGCTAGATCGTCCGGGCATCAAGTCCCCGGGGTGCGATTCACCGGAAAGGCTGGCCTCGCCAGTGAACCGTGGCGATCAAAGAGCTACTGGGCTGCGTAGAACGTCTCGCACGCCAAGCCCCATCCGTACTGGTATTCACGGATGCTGCCAAGCCCAGCGAGAATTTCCGAGAACCAAGACTCGGTGCGCGCATCCATGGCCTCTCCCAGACGAGATGGGGATGACGCGCTCATGGATACCATGATGCTGCCCGCCCAGCGCCCGGTATCGGCCGCGAAGACCTGCATCGAGATGTCGTCAAAGCCATTGTCCTGCATGGCAGCGTAGAGGCTGTCGATGGCAGTCAAATAGGCCCCGGTATCCGATGTCTTGACCATGATGTTCCAGGCGTAGCTCTTCTCAGAGAGCGTATCGGCCTGGCGCACGACTCGATAGGTGTCCCAGTCTCGGACGGTTCGATTGACAGGGATCTTCGCAACCTCAGCGGCAACCGCAGGATTCATTGGGTCTGCAGACCATGCCGTTTTCTGGGAATCGAAGAGCGTCCAGAGATACAGGTCGCCCATTTCCTCCGCGCCAGCTCTGGGTGAGCACAGGCCCCCCGCCATGGCGGCGTTGGCCTCGCCAATGGTTTCTGCACTGTTCATAGCCCAGTCGCGGTAACCGGCTGGATCGTCTGTGTTTAAGGTGATTAGGGTCATAACGGGCTCAGCCGAAACCGAGACGCTGAGAAGGGTGGCGAAGACGCCCAGGATAAATGCTCTCATCTTTTTTCCTTGTTTTTGTGCTGCTCCCCGCAGCGTATAACCGGAGTTGTTCATCTCCAGCAACCATGTGGAGTCGATCTTATCGCCCCGAAGTCGAGTGTACACCGGTCCTGGGTCACTTGCTTTGAGTGCGCCTAATTGAACCTGTAGGAAAGGCCCAGCACCCGACCCCTGGATGAGAAAAGGGGAGAGCGGGTAGAAGCGGGTAGCCGCGGGTAAGAGGGCTCTTGGCGAATGGCTACTGCTGCTCTGTCAAAGGTGCCTCGTCGGCCACTCCGACGTGCAGCATTGGGGATGCGTCGATGTGTTCGGCATTCATCATAGAAGCAACCCGCTGCAGGGAGGCAACAATCATCGACTGCTCCCAGGTCTGAAGCTTATCGAAGGCCGAACAAAAGACGTCCTGGAGCGGTGTCGGCGCAGAGGCGATCATTTTCTTTCCTGATTCGGTCAGCGTCGCATGCACGACCCTTTTATCCAGCGTGCTTCGATGCCGTGCGATCAAGCCCCTTGCTTCAAGCCGATCAAGAATATTGGTCACCGTCGCCTGGCTCAGGCTCACTTCCGTGGACAGCTTTGAGATCGCCACTGCGCCCATATCCTGCACCGTTTGAAGCAGCAAAAGCTGAGGCGCAGTCAGACCCACTTTCTTACTAAGTTGGCGCGAATACAGATCCGTGGCGCGAATGATTTGCCTGATGGTGATTAGAACTTCAACTTCTTGACTCATTTGCTAACCTGCTGGCTACCCGTGTGATTTCGGATCAATGGCCCCTTGTCAGTGAGCCCATCAAAATTTGGCGTATCTTGCTCCTTTTGGGGAAAAAGAAAAATAACGCCGCCTGCTATATCGCGAAAAAACTCACGCCAATGCCGGAATCTCCCAAATTCCTTATAGCTCTAATGACTTGCTTTCTGCCCACGACCGTTTAGTCTTGGCGGTTGAAAATAAAAATTAGAACGCTAAAGAGTTTAGAGTATCTCAACGGGTGACGGAAAGGCTTATTTATTCCTAGAGAACACGAGGATCGAGTAATTTCGCGCACCAACAAGTACCAGGTTACGTCGGAGATTCTTAAGGGAAACGTTATATTCCTTAGGCAACGAATATTTTGAAGTCTAGATATTTTAGGGAGGTGCCTTCTTCCCTATACCAACGAACAGATCATTGAAAATAGGAGAGAGTGTGAACTTTCAACGGAGTAAGACGAGTAGGGCCGTAGCAGCAGCGATCGCCACAATGTGCACATCAGGTGCCGTGGCAAGTGAGAGCCTAGCCATCGAAGAGGTCCTTGTTACCGCAACAAAGAGATTAGTCCCCTTGCAGGATGTACCCGTCTCGGTACAGGCGCTGACCGAGGACGCTATGGATGATCTGGGCATCAGCAATTTTGAGGAATACTTGATTCAACTTCCAGGCGTCACCGCTGGGGGTAGTGGTCCGGGTCAAAACACCATCTATATAAGAGGGTTAGCCTCCACCACGCCAAGCCTTACCACTGCCGGAGTGGCTGGTTTGGCTCCGAACGTGGCCTTTTACCTGGACGAGCAGCCCATCGCTCAACCGGGGCGTAACTTGGATGTCTACGCCGCTGACCTCAACCGAATCGAGGTTCTTGCAGGTCCTCAGGGCACGCTCTTCGGTGCCAGCGCCCAGGCAGGCAACGTGCGTCTTATTACAAACAAAGCAGATACCACGGGCAATTACGGCAGCGTAGATGTGGGCTTGGCCACCACTCGGGGCGGTGAGGCCAGCAATAAGATTGAGGCGATGTTCAACCTGGCGGTCAGTGATCGATTCGCGTTGCGCGGAGTCGTTTACTCGGATACCCAGGGAGGCTATATCGACCAAGTGGCGGGCACTCGCGACATCAGCGACAGTGCGCGTTTTCGAGCTGAGGGGGTGGAACGAGCCAACGGCGTGGCGGTGTCTGAGAGCAGAGCCGGTTCTCAGGCCGGGGCAGACTTGAGCGGCGCGACCCTGATCGACGCCAATGCGCTGGTTGAGGATGATGTGAATGAGACGTCCTATACCGGTGGTCGACTTAGTGCCATGCTCGATCTGACTGAAGACTGGACGGCTAGCGCTTCATTCATGCAGCAATCTATCAATTCGGATGGCGTCTTCTTCGCGGACCCCGACCTTGGTGATTTCGAAATCCAGCGTTTTTCCGATGACGATCTGGAGGACGAGTTCACGAATTTCAGCTGGACGCTTGAAGGTCGGGTTGCTGAACTTGAGGTGCTCTATACCGGCGCCTTTACGGATCGTGAAGCAGAACAGACCATCGACTACACGGATTACCTGTTCGTTGGGCAGTATCTTCCTTACTACCTATGCGATGGCACGGTTTCATACCCAGGCGAAAACGCCATCACCGGAACCTGCCAAGCGCCCAATATGTTTGTCCATTCGCGGACAGGGACCGAAGTTTGGTCCCATGAGATTCGCGTCAGCACGCCTGATGATCGATCGGTATACCTCACCGGCGGCCTGTTTATGAGCGGCACGGAACTGACCGAGCTGAATGACTTCACCTACCCTGGTGCGGTTTTGGCGGCTCCCTATGGCGGGTTCCCCGATAACTATCCATTCATGACCGGATATCACTCGGACCCTGGTCCCTTCCCAGAAGGCGTGTTGTTCCGGAATGACATTAAGCGGACTGACGATCAAAGAGGCATATTTGGTGAGGCCACCTGGCAACTCAACGAGTCCTTTGCTCTGACGGCCGGTCTGCGCTACTACGATATCGAAGTAGATATGGAAGGCAGTGCGAACAGCTCTTTCTGTAACGCTGGCGGTTCGGATGAAAACGCCTACGGAACCGACATCAGTGATCTATACAATGGCGACGGCCAGTTTACCTTTGTGGGCACCTGTACGGATGCAGATCGCCTCACCTACACCGCAGCTGACATTGACGCCGATACATCGCCAGCCATTGCCGGCGCCGTATCCGCACCGGATACCGCTGCGACAGACGGCACCATCGGCAAGCTGAGTCTCAGCTATACGCCGGATGCGGACACGTTGCTCTACCTGACCTGGTCTGAAGGATTCCGGCCAGGGCTGCTCAATCGGCCCGGGGGCGCTGAGGGACCAAACGGCTTTATCGTGCCTTTCGCCCTGAAAACCGACACGGTTGTTAACTACGAGGCGGGTTGGAAACTTGATTTAATGGATCGAGCTTTGCGCTTCAACGGCAGCGTCTTCTTCGTTGAGATTGAAGACCTACAGACCACGATTTTCGATCCAAGCATCACCAATCTGTTTTTCTCAGATAACGCGGCGGATGCAGAAATCACCGGCGTCGAGGGGGACTTTGTCTGGAACGCTAGCGCTAACCTGACCGTGGCGGGGGCATTTTCCGTCTTGAACACGGAGATCACGACCGTCATCACGCCAACGAACGACGTACAGGTCGGGGACGACCTGGCGTTCGCGCCGAACTTCCAGGGTAACCTGCGTGCCCGGTACGAATGGACCCAGGGCGATGGCCTGAATATGCATGTTATGCCCCACGTGAGTTTCTCCGCGGATTCCAGGAGTGACGTCATCGGGATGAACAACGCAGAGGTTGATGGCTGGACTCTCGTCGGAGTGTCAGCCGGCGTGAGCAAAGACCAGTGGCGTGCAGAGCTCTATGTGGATAATTTGCTAGACGAGATGGCCGAGCTGTCCAATAGCTTTGGCTACGACCGTGAGCGAGTGTCCTACGTGCGCCCAAGAACGATTGGTCTGAGGCTTGCTCTCGACTTCTAGATAGCTCTGTACTAGGAAGCATGGCGTTTCTTGACCGAAGCGCTATGCTTTCCAGCTTCAGTTTAGACGCTATGGAGTTGATGCTTGCCAAAGCTTAACGAGGTCCAGGCTAAGATCGCGGCGGGAGAGCTGGATCAAGCGCTGAGAGATCTTGAGACCTTACTGGCTGAGAATCCTTGGGAGGTAGAGGCCCTTTATGCCCTTGCCGTTGTCCTGCGATACCAAGGCAGATACGAAGACGCGCTGGACGTTCTAGAGCGGCTCAGGCTGCTTGCTCCCTCTCACAGCCGCGCCTTCCAGGAAACAGGCCATGTGCATCGGGATGTCGGCGCCTGGCAGGACGCGCTGGTGGCCTACGAACGCGCGCTCCAGCTCAACCCGGCGCTGCTAGCAAGCCTTCGTGAATCCCTCAAAATTTGTGATGCCCAAGGGGATTCGCGCCGGGCCATTCATCTGCGAGCGAGGCTCGAACACCTGGAGGCGCTGCCTGCCCCCCTCATCTCAGTGATCGAACTGATCTCCCAGAATAAGCTGATTAAAGCCGAAGAAATTTGTCGTGCCTTCCTGCAGAAAGCGCCGCGCAATGTGGAGGGCATGCGCTTGTTGGCAGAGATCGGCGTCAAGCTTGGTATTCTCGATGACGCCGAATTCTTGCTCGATAGCGCTACTCAGTTTGCGCCGGAGCACGTTCCCGCCCACATAGACTTGGTCCAGGTTTTAAGGAAGCGCCAAAAATTCGAGGCGGCGCTGGCCCAGGCCAAACGTCTTTTCGATCGGCAACCTCAAAATCCTCAGTTCAAATCGATCTACGCCATTGAGCTGATGCAAACAGGGAAGATAGAGGCCGCACTCACTCTCTTGGACGAGGTTTTAGCGCAGGTGCCTGGGGATGCCGCGACCCTTACCACCAAGGGCCATGCGCTGAAAACCAAGGGCGAATCCCTGGCCGCCATAGACGCCTATCGTTCTGCATACGAGCACAACCCAGATCACGGTGAGGCCTTTTACTCTCTAGCGAATCTAAAGACCTACCGCTTTACTGATGAGGAACTTCAGCTGATGGGGCAGCAGGAAAATAACCGCAATCTGAGCCCCAGTGGGCGGGTTTATCTGAATTTTGCCCTGGGCAAGGCCCACGAGGATGCCGCAGATTATGAGCGTGCCTTTGGCTACTACGCAGAGGGCAATCGCCAAAAAAAGATTCAGAGTCGGTACGATGCGGAGAAAATGCGGGTCGAGTTCCAGGATACCCAGCGGGTCTGCACAGCGAGTCTTCTAGCCGAGGAAAACCAAGGCGGCAACGCCTCTTCCGCGCCGATTTTTGTGCTGGGGCTGCCCAGGGCGGGCTCCACGCTGATTGAGCAGATACTGTCTTCACACAGCATGGTGGACGGCACCTCGGAGCTGCCCAACATTCTATCGCTATCCCAAAGCTTGCGCCGAAAAAGCCGGGGCTCGGGGGGCTATCCGGCGGTGTTAGCCGATCTCACGATGGAAGAAAGGACCCGGTTTGGGGATCAGTATATTGCCGACACGCAGATTCACCGCGGTGATGCGGCGTTCTTCGTGGACAAGATGCCGAATAACTTTCGGCACATCGGGCTGATCAAGCTCATTCTTCCCAATGCAAAAATTATCGATGCTCGGCGTCATCCGCTGTCCTGCTGCTTTAGTGGCTTTAAGCAGCTCTTTGCCGAAGGCCAGGAGTTCTCCTATGACCTGGGCGACATCGGTCACTATTACCGCGACTATGTAGAGCTTATGGATCACTGGGATAGGGTGATGCCAGGATTCATATTGCGCGTTCAGCACGAGGATGTAGTGGATGACCTGCGTGGACAGGTCGCGCGGTTGCTGGCATTTTGTGGCCTGCCCTTTGAGGAGGCCTGCGTGGCGTTTCATAAGACCGAGCGAAGCGTCAAAACGCCCAGTTCGGAGCAGGTCAGACAGCCAATTTTCAGATCCTCCTTGGACACCTGGGAGAATTATGAGCCCTGGCTGTCACCACTGAAGCAGGCGCTTGGCGAAGAGGTTCGCCAGCGTTTTGATATCAAACTGTAGGCTTGCCAGTTCATAAAAACGGTAGCGGTAAGGGGAAAGAGATGAGGTTTAGAATCCTTAACTTCGCCTGGGTCGTCCTGTTCTTCAGCCCGTCAGGCGTGTGCGCCGACGATGTGGCAGTCGCTCAGGAGCCCGTGGTTATCTTGTTGTCCCTGGATGGGTTTCGGCATGACTACTCAGCGTTGGCGAGTGCGCCGAATCTAGAACAGATGGCTGCCGAGGGTCTAAAAGCCCAAGGGCTGATGCCCGTCTTCCCCAGCAGCACTTTCTCTAATCACTACAGCATAGCGACGGGCCTGTATCCAGGGCATCACGGCATCATTGGCAATGCCTTTTATGACCGCCAGCGCGGGCAGACCTATCGACTGGGAGACAGTGAAAAAATAACGGACGGCACCTGGTATGGCGGTGAGCCCCTTTGGGTGGCGGTGGAGAGGGCTGGGAAACGGGCCGCGAGCTATTTTTGGGTGGGCAGCGAAGCGGCCATTCAAAATATTCGGCCCAGCCGTTACAGGCGCTATAACGGGGGAATCCCCAATGCGGTGCGCGTCGACACGGTGCTTGAATGGCTGGCCCTGCCCGCAGACGAAAGACCCTCCTTCGTCACGCTGTATTTCTCCAGCGTTGATTCGGTAGGACATCGACATGGCCCCGAGAGTCGTCAGGTACGCGACGCCGTTGCCAGTGCCGATGCCGACTTGGGTAAGTTACGCCAAGGCCTGGCTGAGTTGCCCTTCGAGACCCACCTGATCGTGGTGTCTGATCACGGCATGCAGCAAATTACCGACGAGGCGATCGTTTATCTCAGCGATCACCTGAATTTGTCTGCCTGGCGGGGAGAAAACCGGATTCTGCCTGGCGGACCGGTGACCTATTTTTATTCGGATGACCAGGCGCTCATTCGTCAGACGGCTGATCGCCTGGGCAAAATCGATGGACTGAAGCTTTTTTCCGGGTCCAGGCCTCCAGCGTTTTCAATGCTTCGCGCGGGTGGGCCGCGAACACCGGATCTTATAGCGGTGATTGATGCGCCGGGGTACATCAGCATTTCTCGTAAGGGGCGCAAACCCCCGCCTGGTGTTCATGGTTATTTGCCTGCAGAGACTCCGACCATGAACGGCATCCTTTACGCGGTCGGTCCGCGCATCAAGGCAGGCTCGCGGCTGCCGGTGATCGAAAACGTGCACGTTTATCCCTTGGTGATGGCACTGCTGGGGTTGGAGATCAAAACGCCAATAGATGGGCGCTTGGCAGCTTTTTCTTCAGCGCTGGAGGACTGAAAGGAGGACGGTACGGCGACGCGACAGCCGCAGGGCGTGACAGCCTTAGAAAAGGATGACTCGTGCGGCGCTGTACCGCTGTCAGAGTTTGTGTCCCGTCAACGACTCATCACGAAACGCATGGAAAGGTCCAAGGGCTGCACTCGCTTGGTCAGGTCGCCGCAGGAGATATAGTCCACGCCCGTCTCGGCAATGGCACGGATGCTTTCCATGGTGATGTTGCCCGATGCCTCAAGCACAATCTTGCCACGGCTTTGGGCCACTGCCGTTCGCGTTTGATCAATTGAGAAGTTGTCGATCAGGGCGATATCCGCCCCGGCTGCCATTGCCTGGTCCAGCTCCTCTAAATTCTCAACCTCTACCTCAACCGGCAAGCCCGGCCGGTGGGATCGTGCCCGGGTCACGGCGGTGCGAATATCTCCCGCCGCTAAAATATGATTTTCCTTCAGCAGAAAGGCATCAAACAGTCCGATTCGGTGATTGGTGCCACCGCCACAGTGCACGGCATATTTCTGCGCCATGCGTAAACCGGGAACCGTTTTGCGGGTATCCAACAAACGACAGCCCGTACCCTCAATGAGCTGAACATAGGCCCGAGTCCTAGAGGCTGTGCCGGACAGTAACTGGACGAAATTAAGCACCGTTCTTTCTGCGCTGAGAAGCTGTCGAGCCCCACCTTGAAGGGTAAATAATCTTTGGTTAGGGTTGACGTCGTCACCATCGGCAACGGACCAAGCAACGGTAATGGTCGGGTCGATACAGCGCAGGGTCTCAACAACCCAGGCGGCACCGCAAAATACGCCTGGATCGCGACTGATGACCTCAGCCTCTGCCTGGACGGAAGGACCGATGAGTTCGGCCGAGATATCGCTCTGACCGATGTCCTCATGGATCGCGGATGTTACATTTTGGAGGATAGCGGCCTCCAGCAGCTCAGCATCAAGAGAGTGTTTGGGCGTAGGCATTTTTCGATACAGCGTCAATATAAAGCTTGGGTCATATGATACCCCGAAGCGCGAGAAGACTCTTCGTGGGCTGAAGGAGATTATAGTCCTGAGCGTATCAGGCCCCGTTCAGGAATGCTGGAGGGGTGACGAGGACGATAAAATTTTGCCCAGGCCCATGGCACGAAAACAAGGGGGCGGCATGCGAGGAGCGTGAACGGGTCGACCTCTTCCCATTTGCAACTGTGATAAGGTTTGATCAAATGATCAATGCCCAACATTTACTTAAAGGTGCTCGCTGGCAGGCGTCCAGCAACTGCGATGCGCGCCCTGAAGGCGCTTTTCCAGAGTTGATCGTCGTGCACTGCGTCTCGCTACCGGAGGGGGAGTTCGGCACCGGCCTGCCGGCCGCGCTATTTTGCAACGCGCTCAACTGCGATGCTCATCCAAGCTTTGAGGATTTGCGTGGGCTGCACGTTTCGCCCCACCTGATGATCGACCGTGGCGGTGCCATCGATCAATTTGTTGCCTTCGATCAACGTGCGTGGCACGCCGGCATCTCCAGCTGGCAGGGGCGTCGTCAGTGTAACGATTTCAGTATTGGGATTGAGCTGGAGGGGACCCCCGAGGTGCCCTTCACTGAGCCCCAATACCAAACGCTGATCACCGTTTGTGGCGATCTGCTTCAGCGTTATCCCAGCCTCTCCGCCAACGCGATCGTCGGTCATCTTGAGATCGCTCCAGGGCGAAAGCAGGACCCCGGAGGAGGCTTCGATTGGCCCAGGGTTTTGACCAGAGTTTTTTCGCGACAACAAACCAATACCGCTGCGACTGGCTGATAAGGAATAATCGATTGCAAGGTAATGACGTCAAGGCCTCAGATCAGACGGCGGAGCTGGACCGCGATGAGGTGCGCGACTGGATGGAGGCCCTGGACGACGTCATCCAGCGCTATGGCGTTGATGCTGCCAGCACGCTGTTGCGACGCCTCTCAATCCCCTTGGACCAGCAGGGTGCGAGATCTTCCAATCCCCTGACCACGCCCTACCGAAACACTATTCCGGTAAGTCAGGAGGTCGCCATGCCCGGCGACCTCTTTATGGAACGTCGTATCCGAAGCCTAATTCGATGGAATGCTCTGGCCATGGTTGTGCGTGCGAATCGTCGCCCGGGCGACCTGGGGGGGCATATCTCCAGCTTTGCCTCGTCGGCAACGCTATACGACGTGGGCTTCAATCACTTTTTCAAGGCACCCATTCAGAACCAGGGGGACGGACACCGAGCATCCGGTGCGTCGCAAGAAGGCGATCTCATTTACTTTCAGGGGCATGCGTCTCCTGGGATTTACGCCCGCTCTTTTCTAGAGGGACGCCTAACGGAAAGTCAGCTCGATAACTTTCGACGCGAAGTAGACGGTGACGGGCTGTCATCTTATCCACACCCCTGGTTGATGCCGGATTATTGGCAGTTTCCAACAGTGTCTATGGGGCTCGGACCGCTGCAGGCGATCTATCAAGCCCACGTTATGAAATACCTAGAAAACCGCGAGCTGGTCTCCATGGGGCAGCGTAAGGTTTGGGCTTTCATCGGTGATGGAGAATGTGACGAGCCAGAAAGCCTGGGAGCGCTGTCCCTAGCCGGCAGGGAGCGCTTGGACAACCTCATATTCGTGGTGAACTGCAATCTTCAGCGTCTCGACGGTCCGGTTCGAGGCAACGGCAAGATCATCCAGGAGCTGGAAGGCAATTTCCGGGGCGCGGGCTGGAATGTGATTAAGGTCATTTGGGGGCGACACTGGGACTCGTTGCTCGCCCAAGACGACCAAGGACTGCTCCAGGAGCAGATGGATCTTACCGTGGACGGCGAGTTTCAAAATTTCAAAGCTAAGGGCGGTGGCTATGTCCGCGATCACTTCTTTTCCAAGCACCCGGATTTGCTCAAGCTGGTTGAGCACCTCTCTGACGACGATATCTATCGGCTGAATCGCGGAGGCCATGACCCCTATAAAATTTACGCGGCCTATCACGCAGCCGTTCACCATAAGGGCCAGCCAACGGTGATTCTTGCCAAGACGGTCAAGGGTTACGGCATGGGCGATGCGGGGGAGTCTGAAAATACGACCCACCAGGTCAAAAAGCTGAAGGAGGAGGAGCTCAGGTACTTTAGGGACCGTTTTGATGTCCCGCTTAGTGATGAGCAGCTTCGTGAGGTGCCCTATTATAGACCGGATTCGGACAGCCCCGAAATGGTCTACATGCGGGCAAGGCGTGACACCTTAGGGGGCTCGATCCCCCGCAGGCTAAAGGCGACGGATACTATCTCCCTGCCACCCCTGGCTGCCTTTGAGGCCCAGCTGAAAGGCAGTGGTGAACGCAAGATTAGCTCCACAATGGCCTTTGTGCGAATTCTTGCCGTGCTTTTGCGAGACAAGAATCTGGGTAAACGTATCGTCCCCATAATTCCCGACGAGGCACGCACCTTTGGAATGGAGGGTCTGTTCCGCCAGCTCGGCATCTACTCCTCTGCAGGCCAACTCTATGAACCCGAAGATGCCGATGCCCTGGCCGCCTATCGAGAGTCCAAGAACGGTCAGGTATTAGAAGAGGGCATAAACGAAGCCGGGGCCTTTGCGGCTTGGATGGCCGCAGCAACTTCTTACGCTAACCATCAATATACGCTGCTGCCCTTTTATATCTTTTATTCGATGTTTGGCTTCCAGCGAATTGGCGATCTCGCCTGGGCGGCCGGTGACCTGCAGGCCAAGGGGTTTTTGCTGGGCGGCACCTCTGGGCGCACGACCCTCAACGGCGAGGGCCTGCAGCATCAAGACGGACATTCCCACCTGCTCGCGGCTACGGTGCCTAACTGCATCAGCTATGACCCTGCCTATAGCTTTGAACTTGCTGTAATCATTCGCCGTGGTCTGGAGCATATGTTTGTCGAGGGTGCGCCGACGTACTACTACCTCACCCTAGGCAATGAGCCCTATGAGCACCCTGCCATGCCCGAGGGCGCTGAGAACCACATCATTCGCGGGATGTACTGCCTAGAGACACTCAAGGCAAAGGGCCCTGCCCGAGTGCGTCTCTTGGCCAGTGGTGCCCTGCTCCAGGAAGCGCGTCGTGCCGCCGGGGTACTCAACGAACACTATGGTCTCCAGGTTCAGGTCTGGAGCGTGACCAGCTTTACCGAACTGGGTCGGGAGATTCAGGATGCTCAGCGTGAGGGCTTGCTCGCTGGCACGCCGAATCTTGATCAAACCCATGTGGGCGCCTGCTTGAATGAGGGGGATTGGCAAACAGCACCGGTCATTGCAGTTTCGGATTACATGAAGGCGCTGGCCGAGCCGCTGCGGGCGGCCATCCAGGCGCCCTATCACGTTTTGGGGACCGATGGCTTTGGCCGCAGCGATACCAGAGAGCGTCTGCGGGCGTTCTTCGAGGTCAACGATGACTATATCGTTGTCACGGCACTTACCCTGTTGTGGCGAGCGGGAACGGTAGACAAGAAGCTGCTTGATGAGGCCCGAGCCGCTGCGGGGGTCACCGATTCGCGGCCTAGCCCTAGGTTGAGCTGATGCCAAGTTGTCTGGGGCGCCGCCATCTAAGAGGCAAAGCGTGGATATACTGATTCCAAATTTAGGGGATATCGAATCGGTCGAGGTCACCGAAATCTGTGTCACGGCAGGTCAGCACGTGACAGCTGATGACGCGTTGATTGTTATTGAATCGGATAAAGCCTCCATGGAAGTCCCCGCGGGGACGGAGGGTGTGATCGAAAAAATCTTAGTTGGGCTTGGTGATGTGCTGGAGAACGGGGCGGTCATTGCTCACATCGCTAGCGCGTCGGCTAGCGGTGTGACCGCCGAGCAACCCTCCGAGCCCACGAGTGCTACCCCGCCAGCTCAGGACAAGCCAAGCCAAGTGGCTGCCTCTGACCCTGTCTCGATTGAGGTGCTGGTCCCTGACCTGGGGGATATTGAACAGGTTGAGGTCATTGAGATTGCCGTGGCCGTAGGAGACCGTCTCGATTTGGGGGACCTGTTGGTGGTTCTAGAGTCGGATAAGGCCTCCATGGAAGTGCCCTCAGAGGTGGTTGGCGACGTAGTGGAGGTGGGCGTCAAGGTGGGCGATCAGGTGCGCAGCGGTGCCTTGCTCGCCGTGGTCTCGACTACTTCGCAGCCAGATGGCATTACCAATCCTTCCGTGGCGCAGCAAACGCGCCAACCTTCGGCACCGCCTGCTCCATCAACTCAGCGCCACGAGGACTCGCAAGCGGTCAAGCCACGCGACGAGACAGCCTCCGCTGAGGCGTATGCCGGCCCTGCGGCGCGGCTGCTGGCTCGGGAATTGGGTGTTTCTCTCGACGGTGTCCAGGGTCGCGGGCGAGGTGGCCGGATTACCAAGGAAGATATAAAGCGGCATGTGAAGCTGCAGCGGACGACGGCGTCGGGCGGCTTACCCGCGCTGCCCAAGGTCGACCACGCCAGTTTTGGAGAGGTTAAGGTGGAGGACCTCAGCCGAATTCAGGTTCAGGTCGCTAAAAATATGCATCGAAACTGGGTCAACATTCCCCATGTTACCCAGCATGACCTGGCTGATGTGGATGACCTAGAGCGTTTTCGATCAAGTCTAAAGGCCGAGGCCGCCCGGCGTGGCCTGGGGTTAAGTCCGCTACCCTTTATTATTAAGGCAGTGACCGCCGCTCTGCTCGACATGCCGAAATTCAACAGCTCCCTGGAGGAAGGCGGCACCGCCCTGGTCTACAAGCGTTACCTCAACATTGGGGTTGCCGTGGATACGCCCGAGGGTCTCGTGGTGCCGGTGATACCTGATGCTGACAAGATGGGTGTCTGGGAGTTGGCCGCTGCGGTCGTCGATGTTGCTGAACGCGCGAAGAAAAAGAAGCTGGGGCTAGATGAAATGCGCGGCGGTACGTTTACTGTGTCCAGCCTGGGACGCCTAGGAGGAACGGGTTTCAGTCCCATCATCAACGCACCGGAGGTCGCCATTCTGGGGGTCGGTAGAACCCAGATAAGGCCAGTATGGCAGGGTGACGCCTTCGTCCCGCGCCAGCACCTACCGCTCAGCCTGTCCTACGATCACCGGGTGATCAATGGCGTGGATGGGGGCAACTTTATGCAGCTGATGGTCAAGCTCTTAGGCGATATCAGGCATCTGTCGCTTTAAGACCGTGCCACTGTTCTTCAGTCCCCAGGTCGTTCAGCTGCCTGGCTAGCACGAAAAAGAAGTCAGAAAGGCGATTGAGATAGGCTGCGCTAGCAAGCAAGTTGACTTGGGCATGATCGCTGAAATCTTTACTGGCCATGACCGACCAAAAATCAATTTCTGCGCGACGGCACACTGCACGGCAGAGGTGACATTGGGCCGCAGCAAGCGTGCCGCCAGGCAAAACAAACTCTTTTAATGCCGGTAGTTGGGCATTCAGGCGAGCGACTGCATCCGTTAGCGCTTTCGTTGCTGAATTCAGGCCCTCGGGGGCGTGGTCTCCGGCGGTGGCCAGGACGGCACCAATATCGAAAAGCACTTGCTGGATACGGGCCAACAGCGGTTCGTCGTCATGGTGGTGGCGAAGCAGGCCCAGGTGGCTATTAAGCTCATCTGTGCTGCCCAGGGCTCGAATGATGGGGTCGACCTTGGCGACGGCTGTGCCGTTAGCAAGTTGGGTCATCCCTCCATCGCCCTGCTTCGTCGTCACACGATTGATCCGGCTCATGTCTGGCTCCTGCTGTCCGTTAAGGCCATCGTCGCCGCTGGCTGCAGATCAGGCAACCTGTTCGGGTCGTAAAGGCTTTGGCAATAATGCTACTGTTTCAACTCTAATGCGCCGCTGGTCAACGCCTGAGCGTGGAACAGGCGGTTTTATAATTCTGGGCAGATAAGGGAGAGGGGAAGTCGATGCCTTCATTTGATGTGGTCTCGGAAGTGGATATGCACGAGGTGAGTAACGCGGTAGACCAGGCGGTTCGTGAGTTACGCAACCGTTTTGACTTTCGTGGCGTCGAGGCGAGCATCGCGTTACAGGAGGAACAGATATTGCTCAGCGCGCCAGAAGAATTTCAGCTGGGTCAGCTTAAGGACATCCTTCGGGACAAGATGACATCGCGGGGCGTCGATAGTCGGGCTCTGACCCCCGGCACCATTGAGGGGGCGGGGAAGGTGAAGCGTCAGGCCTTCAGCTTGGCTCAGGGGTTAGATCAGGACAGCGCGCGAAAAATCACCAAAATGATCAAGGAAGCCAAGCTCAAGGTGCAGAGTCAGGTCAACGGTGACAAAGTGCGCGTAACCGGCAAGAAGCGCGACGACCTGCAGGCTACCATGGCGGTGCTCAAAGACAGTGAGTTAGCCATTCCTCTCCAGTTCAATAACTTTCGTGATTAGGCTCTAGGTTCCGCCAGAGTGGAGGTAGAGAAGCAATCGATCTGGGAGGTATTGCGCGATCGGCGCATGCTGATTTGTGTCGGGCTTGGCCTTGCCTCGGGCCTGCCCCTTTATCTGCTGCTCCAGTTGGTGCCCTTTTGGCTGCGCCTGGAGGGCGTTAGCCTGACGGTCATTGGCTTAGTCTCTCTGGCCCAAGTCCCCTATTCCCTTAAGTTTCTATGGTCTCCGTTGCTGGAGCGATATCAGGTAACCACACTGGGGCGTCGCCGCGGGTGGATGTTGCTCACCCAGGGGAGCCTTATTTTATGTATCGCGGCCCTCGGATGGCTGCGACCCACCTCAGACATCTACCTGCTCTTTGCCCTCACGCTGGCTATCGGGGTTTTTAGCGCCACCCAAGACATCGTGATCGATGCCTTTCGTCGAGAGATTTTAGAAACCGACGGCGAGCTGGCGTTAGGCAATACTATCCATGTTCAGGCTTACCGAGTGTCGGGCTTTATACCGGGCTCCCTGGGCTTCATTCTGGCGGGGCAGTACAGCTCTGAATTGAACTTTGCGGTGATGGCCGCCTTTATGAGCCTCGGCTTGATCCTCACGCTGTTGCTGAGGGAACCTCAGACCGGCGTCGCACCGCCGACAAATCTGCGAACCGCAGTGACCCTTCCCTTTGTGGAATTTTTTCAGCGTCGCGGAATTGGTGCTGCTTTATTGATGCTGGCTTTCATGGCGCTTTATAAGCTGGGCGATAACATGGCAACGGCCCTTGCCTCTCCCTTTTACGTAGACTTGAAATTTGATCCAGTGGTCATTGGCGTAGTGGTGAAGAATGCCGCTTTTTGGCCAGCGATTGTGGGGGCTTTTCTCGGGTCTATGGTCATTTTTCGTATTGGCATCAATCGCGCGCTCTGGGTTTTTGGCTTTTTACAGTGGATTACCATTTTTGGGTTCGTTTGGTTGGCGGCAGCGGCGACGCCGGAAATTTGGATGCTCTCCATAGTTATTGGCGCTGAGTATTTAGGAGTGGGTATGGGCACCGCAGCCTACGTGGCCTTCATTGCACGAGAAACATCGCGCGTCGCCGTGGCCACCCAGCTTGCTCTTTTCACGGCCCTTGCGTCGACGCCGCGTCTCGTTACCGGGGCAGTGAGCGGCATCATCGTGGACAGTATGGGGTGGGTGGATTTTTTCTGGCTCAGCGCTGGGCTGGCCATACCGGGGATGCTACTGCTGATCTGGGTCGCTCCCTGGAATGGGCAACAAGCGCCATCGGTGTCTTGATTCGACACGGCTGCCTCGGAAAGTCACCCCCTCAGCAGCCAGGAGCTGTCGCTGTTTTGCCATAGCGCTTGAGTCGCGCTGAGCCAGCTCTAGCGTTGCTTTGACCACTCGATGCCAGGGTAGGCGGGTGTCTTTAGGCAGTTGGCTTAGGGTCTTACCCACGAAACGGGCGTAACCCGGAAGCTGGGCAAGGTTCGCCACCTGGCCGTAGCTCGCCACAAAGCCCTCAGGAATTTCGGCGACCACCCGCCATATTCTTTCCGCTTTGTCATCGGTCACACCGGCGTCCTCATGCGTACTTGTTAATAGAGGGTTGATTTGCGGAGGACCGGCCCCCAGTCTTTCTGTGCAACGGCAAAGGAGGGCAAAAAATGCCCTGGCTTCTTTTATTTTTCCTCATGCCCATCCTGGAAATGTATCTGCTAATCGAGGTGGCTGGCTACATAGATGCGCTGCCCACCATCGGTTTGGTGATGCTTACCGCGGTGATCGGCGTCGCGCTGCTCCGCCAGCAGGGGTTGGCGACTCTGACTCGAGGGCTTTCTCGCCTGCAGGGGGGACAGCTACCGGCTATCGAGATGGCCGAAGGGGTGCTGCTTGCCGTGGCGGGCGCGCTGCTGATTACCCCCGGCTTCGTTACCGATAGCATCGGCTTCCTCTTCTTATTCCCGCCGAGTCGTGCCGCCGTGGCGCGATGGTTGATACAAAACGTTCAGGTTCAGGCTCGCTTCACCACATCTGTTCACAACCGGCCTCATTCTCACCGCGCAGACCGACGCACTCAGCCCGTAGATGATGTGATTGAAGGCGAGGTTCTCAGTCGCAATGATTCAAAAAATGGACGAGAGTCGGATTAGGCTTCTACAGGATCGCCTAAAAAGAGGCACTCTTTTGCCGATTTCGCATCATTTGGCCTTGAATCTGTCCTCACCAGCACTATTATTCCTCGCGTGATTTGGCACTCTCAACGTGTGAGTGCTAACGCTCAGGGGTAGTCGGCCGTTTTGTTGGAAGGCTTGAAGGGGAATCCGCCTCTGATAGGACTTAAATCTTTCTTGGAGCAACTGGGAGACCAAAGCGTAATGAACATTCGACCCTTACACGACCGCGTTGTCGTGCGTCGGCTGGAAGAGGAAACCACCAGCGCCGGTGGCATCGTGCTTCCTGACTCGGCAACTGAAAAGCCCTCACAGGGCGAAATTTTGGCGGCAGGGCCCGGCAAGATGGCAGATTCCGGCGACGTCCGCCCACTCGACGTAAAGCCTGGCGATAAGATCATCTTTGGTCAGTACGCAGGCAGCACCGTGAAAATCGACGGCGAAGAACTGCTGATTTTGAGCGAGAGCGAAATTTTTGGGGTTTTGGAGGGTTAAACCGTCCTAGCCGAAATTCAAGTTAAGAGGAAAAAGCGATGAGCGCTAAAGATGTAAAGTTTGGAGATGATGCGCGCAGCGAGATGCTGGAGGGCGTCAACGTACTAGCGAATGCAGTGAAGGTGACCTTGGGACCAAAGGGTCGCAATGTAGTGCTAGACAAGGCCTTCGGTGCCCCGACGGTCACAAAGGATGGGGTCTCAGTAGCGAAAGAGATCGAGCTGAAAGAAAAGTTTCAAAATATGGGCGCCCAGATGGTGAAGGAAGTCGCCAGCCAAACGTCCGATGAAGCCGGTGATGGCACCACCACGGCCACGGTTTTGGCACAGTCGATCCTTCAGGAAGGGCTTAAATCAGTAGCTGCGGGCATGAACCCAATGGACCTGAAGCGGGGCATTGACAAGGCGGTCACCGCGGCAGTTGAAGCCATCAGAGGCATGGCGACCCCTTGCGAAGATTCCACAGCTATCGCTCAGGTCGGCACAATCTCAGCCAACAGCGACGCGGCTGTGGGCCAGATTATCGCTGAGGCTATGGAGAAGGTTGGAAAAGAGGGCGTCATTACGGTTGAAGAGGGTTCTGGCCTAGAAAACGAACTCGACGTTGTTGAAGGCATGCAGTTCGACCGCGGCTATCTGTCCCCCTACTTCATCAACAACCAAGACTCTATGGCGGCTGAGCACGAAGACCCCTTCATCTTGCTCTGCGACAAGAAAATTTCAAACATCCGCGATTTGCTACCGGTGCTTGAAAACGTTGCCAAGGCGGGCCGTCCTCTGGTCGTGATCGCTGAAGACATCGAAGGTGAGGCGCTGGCTACCTTGGTTGTGAACAACATGCGCGGGATCGTTAAGGTTGCAGCAGCGAAGGCGCCTGGCTTCGGTGATCGTCGAAAGGCCATGCTGCAGGATATCGCTACTCTGACCGGAGCTACCGTGATCTCTGAAGAGGTGGGTTTGACCCTGGAAGGCGCGACCCTAGAAGACTTGGGAACGGCCAAGCGGGTTTCTTCAACGAAGGAAAACACTACTATCGTTGACGGTGCCGGAGACAAGGGCGACATCGAAGGTCGGATCAAGCAGATCCGTCAGGAGATCGAAGATACGTCATCTGACTATGACCGCGAAAAGCTTCAGGAACGCCTGGCCAAGCTGGCCGGCGGCGTTGCCGTGATCAAGGTGGGTGCCCCCACCGAAGTTGAGATGAAGGAAAAGAAAGCCCGCGTCGAAGATGCTCTGCATTCAACCCGCGCCGCCGTTGAGGAAGGCGTGGTGCCGGGTGGTGGCGTGACTCTGGTTCGCGCAATCGCCGCAGCAGAAAGTGCGGTGGGCGAAAACGAAGACCAGAACGTGGGTATCGCGCTGGCCGTTAGGTCGATGAGTTCGCCGCTGCGCCAGATCGCGGTGAATGCTGGTGTTGAGGGTGCCGTGGTACTCGATAAGGTTATGGCGCTTTCCGGTAACGAGGGCTACAACGCTGCAACAGGCGAATATGGAGACATGCTGGCCATGGGTATTTTGGACCCAGCCAAGGTGACCCGTACGGCCCTGCAGGCGGCCTCCTCTGTGGCGGGTCTCATGATCACCACCGAGGCCATGGTCAGCGAACTACCTGCTGATGATGCGGCCCCGGCAATGCCTGGTGGCGGCATGCCAGATATGGGCGGCATGATGTAGTCCACTGGTTTTGCATCGAACAGAAAAGCCCGGCTTCGCCGGGCTTTTTTTTGTCCTCAAATCCCGGACGGCACTTGCTACGGGGCGCTTTCGGACTGGTAGGGCGGGGTACGATTAGCTATCCTTCCCAGCATCTAAACGACTGAGTAGGGGACACCAATGGAAGCTGCGGTACTCGATTATCTGGCACGATTTAGCCACGTATTATTCGGCATAACCTGGATCGGTCTGCTGTATTACTTCAATTTCGTGCAAACGGAATATTTCAAGGAAGCGGAGCCCAGTGCTCGGGTAGACGCTTTCTCCAAGTTGGCTCCGCGTGCCCTGTGGTGGTTTCGCTGGGCGGCGATGCTCACCTTCATCACTGGATTGGTTCTTTTGTATCCCCGACATACTGGACTCACCGCGGACATCACCGTGGGAGCAACTATGGCAACGCTGATGTTCCTAAACGTTTGGCTCATTATTTGGCCAAACCAAAAAATCATAGTGGAATCTAATCAAGCAGTCGCAGCGGGTGGGGAAGCAAACCCAGACGCCGCTGCAGCAGCGCCAAAGGCCGCTCTAGCGTCACGCACGAATACCCTGTTCTCCATTCCCATGCTTTACTTCATGGGTTCCAGTGCCCACCTGCCCAGCGGCAGTATGAGCGGGAATATGACTGCGGTGCTGATTGCGCTGGCGATTGTCGCAGCGCTAGAAGCCAATGCAATTTATGGCAAGCAGGGGCCGCTAACAACGGTCCGGGGCGTGATCATTTCTGGCTTTGTGCTCACCGCAGTCCTGGTCGCCATTCTTTGGCTGATCTAGGTCCAGGCCACAGACGAGGTGCGAGCGCCTAAACGCTAAAACTGAGCCCGGACGAGGACCTTGTCCGGGCTTTTTTTTGCCTCGTCGAGCGCCTGGGAGAAAGCGTTTGGGATGTTTCGCTTTGTTGCCAATCCTTCATATACTGAAGTGTCCCAGCAAGCAGAATAAACGACGATCGAATCCATGAGCGAACCCTCAGAAGACGCACTCTCAACCCAAGGTAGCGGCCGATATCGGTCAGGAAACGCACGCCGCGCGCCCCCATCGGGACGCGGTGTTGGCACCACGCTGCTGCTTGCACTGTTGGCCGCAGGCCTCACGGGGGCAGGATGGTTTATTGTTAATCAGCAGCAACAGCTCGTATTGGAGCGTGCTCGCGTAGACGACGCCAACGTGCGCCTTGAGCGACTTGAAGAGCGGCTTATGGCTACGGACAGCGCGCTCAGCCAAGAGGGCCAGGATACGAAGCAGCAGATTAATCTCTGGGAGTCGGAGATTCGCAAGCTTTGGGCTGTGGCAAATGAGCGCAATCGCGGCTGGATCAAGGAAAATCAGGCTCAGCTCAAGAAAATTAACGGGACCATGGACGGCATCGAGGCGAGCAGTCGTGACCTGGGGGCTGCCGTAGGGCGTCTGGAGTCAGCGTTTGAGGTGCAGCAACAGCTGGTCGATCAATTGACCTCCATTGAGCTACAGGTGCAGCAGCTCGTCAGAGCCCAGCGCGACCTGGTGGATGACGTCAATGCTGCCAATCAGGGGTTGGCTCGAGTGAATACAAGCCTGGGTGTGGATGTGAAAGACAACTCCGAGGCCGTCGCAGCCTTTGACGGGTATCGCCTTGCCGCCAACAAGCGGCTGGCCGAGCTCGAGAAGAGATTGGCCCGCCTTACAGAACAGGTGCAGCCAGTACCGGTAACGCCACAGCCCCAGTAGCCGCGACTAAGCGCTGCAGGTGACCCGCTGCGCGTCTTTCTGCAGGGTGCTTAGTCGTGCGTCTTTGTCATGCCAAATGGATTTCACCCACTGCGCGACCTCACTCTTGTGCTCGCTCGCTTGGCCGAACTCGGGTATCGCGTGTTGGCGGATATCGATTTGCACGCGTTCGCACTGACCTTTAAGAAAGCCCCAGAAGGTCGGTGCCCCATCCGGGTAGTGGATGGTGACATCCACCAGGCGATGCAGATTTCCTTCCATGCCCTGGAGTATATAGTCGATGCCGCCAGCCTTTGGTCGCAGAAGGTTGGTAAATTCACTGGCCTGGCGCTGGTGTTTTTCCTTGGTGAGGCGCGTACCCTCCACAAAGTTGAGGATAGAGGTGGGGTGATTTTTGAATCCCTCGCAGGCCGCAAGAACACTGTCGCGGTCGGCATGGCGCAGGCTTGGGTCGGCCTTAATCTGGGCTCTGCTGACCCGTTTGACATAGGGGAAGCCAAGCGCGTGCATGGCGATGCCCACGAAAGGAATCCAAATAAGCTCGGCCTTGGTGAAAAATTTTAGCGGTGGGATTCTGTCCAGCAGGACGGTTTGTAAGATCAGGATGTCAGTCCAAGATTGGTGGTTGGAGATCACCAGATACCAATGCTCGGGGGACACTTCCTCTGGCTGGGACCAGGTTACCTGCAAATCGACTAAGGCCAGGCATTTGATCATCCATCGGTTGGAACGGGTCCACCAGATGATGATCCGATCCATTCGACGCTGGATTTTCGACCGAGTGGCCCCTCGGGAGAGAGACTTTTGCAGCGTCCAGAGGCCGAGCACGAGGCTAACGCTGACGGTGGTAAGGAAGATTGAAATGCTAGCTAGAATTCCGGTGATAACCTGCATCTTGGTATGAGTACCCTTTTCCATCAGCCCAGCGAGATGTCGCCTTCTGGGCTGGGCCTATCAAAAATTGGCGACCGAATATAAATATACTGGTTTAGATCGCGGAAAATCTATGACCGAAATGCCAACGGATACACAGAATGCCATGAAAATTGGGGTGTTTTGGCGTCGCAAGGTTACCTCCGGGGCCGTCATTGGGATTTGCATCCTTTGTCTGGCGGGGTGTGACAGCCTTTACTTCTATCGACAGGCAGCAGGCGGCCAGCTGAGCTTGCTGCTTGGTGGGGAATCCGTCGCCAAACTGCTGGACAGTGAGCATCTGACGCCGGAACGACGACGGCAGTTGCTTCATGCACAGAGCATTCTGCGTTGGGGTGAGCAGACGATGAGCCTTCCGAGCAAGGGTAATTACGGTCGGTTCGTTGAGCTGGAACGCGAACATGTTCTGTGGAATGTCTTTATCAGTCCTAAACTCGCCTTCCATTCGGACAGCTTCTGTTATCCCTTAGTCGGCTGTGCGCCTTATCGGGGGTTCTTTGAGGAATCCGTGGCGCGGTCCTTCGCTGACCGCTACCGTCTCCAGGGGTTTGATACCTATGTGGGTGCTGTGGACGCCTATTCGACGCTGGGTTGGTTCCGCGACCCGCTACTCAGCAGCTTTATCGACTACCCTCCTCCTGCCCTGGCTCGCCTGCTGCTGCATGAATTGGCGCATTCAAAAATTTGGATTAGCGGCGATGTTGCCTTCAACGAATCCTTCGCCAGCTTTGTTGGCGACAAGGGCGCCAGCCAGTGGAGTGCGGCGAACGCTATTGCCTACCCGCCCGAGTTTGAGGATCGGCGTCAGGCCTGGCGGGCCTTCGTGGATTTTGCACTGGCGATAAGGCATACATTGGGGGACTTATACCGGCAGCCGGATTTGAGTGAGGCGCAGCGCTTGGCGGAAAAGACGAAGTTGTTGAACCGGGCCCGGGCTTGTTATCAGGTTCATCGAGATCAGCTGGGGGGCGGACGTTTTGATGGGCTAATGGGCGATGGCCTGAACAATGCGCTCTTGCTGTCCCTCAGTACCTATGAGAACTGGCAGCCAGTTTTCAAGCAGCTCTTCCAGGAGGCAAATGAAGATTGGCAGGCGTTTTTTCTAGCGGTAGAAAATCTGGCGCAAGGGCCAGACCAACAGCGGGCTGCCCAGCTGGTGGCGCTGAGGCGAAAGGCCCTAGGAGAGCAACAGGAAGCAGCAGAGGCTGATGATCACAACCCCCAGACAGTTCAATGCGAAGCCCTCTCTGACCATACTCTGAATTGACAAGCGCTCGGTGGCGAAAACAATAACGTTAGGCGGTGTCGCCACGGGCAGCATAAAGGCGCAGGACGCGCTCATGGCTGCCGGGATCATAAACAGGATGGGGTCAATGCCGGCGCCAAGGGCAGCTGCGGCCAGGATGGGCATAAGCAGAGTGGTGGTTGCCGCATTGCTTGTCACCTCGGTGAGAAAGGTGACCGCTGCACAGATAAGCAGCAGCATCAGGAGTACGGGAAGCGTGGATAGCGCCTCCATATGGGACCCAATGATGTTGCTCAGCCCAGAGTTAGTGAAGGCGGTGGCAATGCTAATGCCCGCGCCAAAAAGTAACAGCATGCCCCAGGGCACTCTTTCCGCCGTTTGCCAGTCAAGCAGTCGAGTCGACTTGCCTGCTTGGTCAACTTCTCCTGAGGGGATGATAAACAGCGCGACCACGGCCAGGAAGGCGACCATGGCGTCGTTGGTATAGGGCAGATCGAGCCAACTGCTCCAGCCCCCCCAGGGCCCCTTGCGGGTCACCCACAATAAGGCGGTGAGCAAGAATACGGTCAACACGCGCCGCTCGTTTTTGCGCCAAGGCCCCGGATCGGGCAGCTCCACACTGCCCTGATGGCCAATTCCCCGCGTAATCCACAGTGCGGCAATCGGGAGCATGAGCAGCACTACGGGTAATGCCCACCCCATCCACTGAACGAAGGAAACCGGTACATCGGAGACTTCAGAATAAACGGCCATAAAGGCCATGTTCGTTGGCGTGCCAATGGGCGTAGCGATACCCCCAATGCTGGCGGCATAGGCAATGCCCAACAAGAGCGGGGTGGCCAGTCTGGGGTCTTTTGACTTTTCAAGGATCGCCAGGGCGACGGGTAACAGCATCAGCGTTGTTGAAGTGTTTGAAATCCACATGCTTAAGCTGGCGCTGGCCAGCATGAATCCGAACACCAAGCGTCTGGAGCTATCGCCGCCGCACAGGCGTACCAGCAGCAGGGCGATGCGCCGATGCGCGCCGCTATGTGCCAGAGCGGTGGCCAGCAAAAATCCTCCAAGCATCAGTAAGACCAGGGGGCTGCCAAATGCTGCCCCCACTTCGTTCGCGGTGAGGACTCCAGACATGGGGAGTAGCGCCATGGGCAGCAGTGAGGTTGCTGGAATGGGAATAGCTTCAAAAACCCACCAAGTGACAACCCAGGTGGTGATGCCTACAGTGATGGCCGCGTCGACGTTCTGGGAGTTGGCCCACAGCAACCATCCGCCAAGCGCGCCAGCTAAGGGGCCGAGCAGTAGGGCTAGAGTTTTCGGATTAGGGTATCGTGTGACCATGCGCGGCGAGGGTAACTGACATGACCGACACTTTCTATTGGTACGACCTGGAGACCACGGGGGTCGATCCCAAGTGGGATCGGATTGTGCAGTTTGCTGGATTTCGCACCGATACCGAACTTCAGCAGGTGGGAGAAGCACACAGTTTTTATATTCGCCTGCCGGACGATGTTCTGCCTAACCCCGACGCGACGCTGGTGACGGGGATAACGCCCGACCTGCTGGCTCGCGAGGGACGCTCGGAGGCCCAAGCGCTGAAAGAGATCAATGACATCTTCAGTGAACCAGGCACCTGTGTGGTGGGCTATAACAATTTGCGCTTTGATGATGAATTCATGCGCTACGGGCTCTATCGCAATCTTTTCGACCCCTACAGTCGGGAATGGCGCGACGGCAATTCGCGTTGGGACCTAATAGATTTGGTGCGAGCGACCGGGGCGCTGCGACGCGAAGGCATCACATGGCCTCAGGATGAGAACGGCCTGCCGGTCTATAAACTAGAGGCGCTCACCCAGGCCAATGGCCTGGAGCATGGTCAAGCCCACGATGCGTTATCCGATGTTCACGCCACGGTGGCCATGGCTCGATTGATTAAGCAGGCCCAGCCCAAGCTCTTCAGCTACTACTACGAGATTCGACAGAAAAAAAAGGTGCGCGCCTTGCTAGAACCCTACGGCGCGCGGCTGCTAGTACACGTCACGGGCATGTATCCCAGAGAGCGATATGGCATGGCGCCAATCCTCTCCCTGGGTCGTCACCCCAGTAATGCCAATTCGATAATCGTTGCCGACCTGGCTCAGGATATCGAGCCGTTGCTGAATGGGCATGAAGATGCATTGCGCGAGGCCCTCTTTACCAAGGGGGATCACCCCCGACCGGGTCTCAAGGAGATCAAGGTGAATCGCTGCCCCTTCGTAGCGCCGATTGATGTGCTGGACGTCGAACACTTTGAAACGCTGGGCGTTACGCTGAGGGAGGTAAAGGAGCGTGCCAGGCGGTTGAAGCAGCCCTATGTTGCCCAAAAGATTCGCCGGCTCTATACCCAAGAACAACAGAAACCACCTGCAGACCCTGACGCCGCGCTGTATGCCGCCTTTCTCCAAGACGAGGATCGTGCTCGGTGTCGCCAACTTCGCCGTGATTTAGAGACCAATTGTTGGCAGGATATGGACTTTAACGACACGCGACTTCGCACCCTGGCGGCAAGGTTGAAGGCGCGTTCCTATGACCCATTGATGAGTGAAGCTGAACGCGCTGAGTGGAGAGAATTTGTGATTCACAAGCTCACGGCTGAGGGAGAATGGTTGAACTTGGAAAAATATCTCAACCGGCTGGATGAGCTGGATCAGGGTTCACCTACGGCCGAGCATCAAGCGCTTATCACCCACCTTCGCGACCATGCATCATATCTCAAGCATTCTTACAGCTTGACCTGATGTCTGAGGCGCACTCGATATCAATCCGAGGCTTAAGCAAGGCCTACGGTTCGCTGGGGGTTTTTACCAATCTCTCGGTCAGCTTCCCTGCTGGGGTAACGTCAGCGATTGTGGGCACCAGCGGCAGCGGCAAGACGACGCTGCTGCAGATGGTAAACGGCCTCGAGCGTCCGGATGGTGGCGAAATCCGGGTGTTTGGGGAGACAGTGCCCACCACTCAGCTTGAAGCTTTTCGACAGCGAATCGGCTATGCGGTTCAGGGGGCGGGCCTATTCCCACACCTGACGGCCAAGCAGAACGTGACTCTGGTGGCGCGACTGAACGGGTGGTCTGAACAGGCCATGGACCAGCGCTGCGACGAGCTGCTTGACGATATGGAATTGCCGCGAGACGTGGCGGACCGTCTGCCGAGGCAGCTCTCTGGCGGTCAGCAACAGCGCATAGGCCTGTGTCGGGCACTCATGCTGAATCCCCAACTGTTGCTGCTGGACGAACCTTTCTCGGCCGTTGACCCGGTCACCCGCCTGGGCCTGTATCAACAGTTTGAGCAGGTTCAGCAACGTAAGGCAGTAAGTACCCTGTTGGTGACCCACGATCTGCGCGAGGCGCGTCGGCTCGCCCGGTTTCTTGTGATCCTAGATGCTGGACAGGTGGCGCAGTTTGGGACGCCTGAGCATGTGCTATCGCATCCTGCGACACCCTTTGTCGAAACGCTGATCGAGAGTCAGCTATGAGCATAGCGCTTAGGAGCGCCCTCGGCCTTGTTGTTTGGGCCAGCTGCTGGATCTGCCTGACCGCACCGGCAGCCCAGTCCGAAACCCAGCGTCCGTTTGTTATCGCGTCAAAGAATTTTTCAGAAAGCTACCTACTTGGCGAAATCGTGGCTCAGACTCTGGAGGCCCAGGGTTATCAGGTGAAACGAAAATTCGGATTAGGTGGCACGCTGATTTGCTACGAGGCGTTGCGCTCGGGGGAAATTGATCTCTACGTGGAGTACACGGGGACCCTGAGCCAGGCGATTTTGGCCATGCAGGGCAATCCAGGTCGCGCCCAGTTAAATCAACGCCTGGTGTCCGAGGGCCTGGTGCTGCTCCCTGAGTTTGGCTTTAACAACACCTATGCCATTGCCGTGCGTGAGGCGGTGGCAGATGAATTTAACCTTCGATCCATTGGTGATCTCACAGCCTATGGTGAGGGTCGGATGGCCTTTAGCCATGAATTTTTGGAGCGCGATGATGGATGGCAGGGCATGGCACGGCGCTATGGTCTTGATCGCAGCGTAACCGGCATCGAACATGGACTGGCCTACCAAGCCATCGCAGAGGGTGCGATTGACGTTACCGATGCTTACAGCACCGACGGGGAGCTCTTACGTTATCGCCTGCGAACCCTTGAAGATAACCTGGGATATTTCCCGGCCTATCGAGCTGCACCCTTGGTGCGAGCGGAAATGCAGCCCCAGCTAGAGGCTGCCCTGGGCGTGCTGGCTGGGTCATTGACCGAGCAGCAGATGCAGGCCCTGAATGCCAGAGTGACCGTGGAAGGGCTTAGCTTCCAAGAAGCTGCGAGAGAGTTTCTGACGCAACGCCAGGTGTTACCCACAGCGAATGATGGACCGAGAGAGGATAACGCCTGGAAATGGGCGCTTTGGCAGCATTTCCTCCGCCATCTTCAGCTCACGTTCGTAGCTCTGGTCGCCGCCATCGCCGTGGGCATGGCCCTGAGCCTCAGCGTTTATCGTCGACCGCAGATGGCAAATGCAGTGGTTTATAGCTGTGGGCTCATGCAGACCGTCCCTTCACTTGCTCTGTTGGCGCTGATGATTCCCGTTTTTGGCATCGGGATCATTCCGGCCATCGTGGCCCTATTTTTGTATTCGCTTTTGCCCATTGTGCGGAACGCCGTGACCGCCTTGGCGGGGACAGATCCGACGCTGGTGCGGGTCTCTCGGGCGCTGGGTTTGACGCCCTGGCAGCAACTACGCTGTATCCGGCTACCCTTGGCCATGCCCGCGATTTTTGCAGGCATTCGCACCGCAGCAGTAATAAGTATCGGGACCGCCACCTTAGCCGCCTTTATCGGCGCAGGAGGTTTGGGAGAGCCTATTGTCGTTGGCTTATCGCTCAACGACACAGATATGATCCTGCGCGGCGCGATACCCGCAGCGCTGTTGGCGATTCTGGTGGAATTTATCTTTGAGGCGCTGGAGCGAAGGCTTTCGCCACCCACCTAGGGCGGTAATGCTCTGCACGGCGGGCCCAATCGGAGATTCAATTGGAACCATTACAGCGAGACAATATTCGATTAGCGGCCACGGTCATGATCCTGCGTGCCGGCCAGGACGGCAGTCCGGAAGTGTTTATGGTGAAACGACCTGGCGCAGGCGACTTCCCTGATTTACACGTGTTTCCGGGCGGCAAGCTAGACGCCGACGACTGGCAGCCGGAGCTGTGCCCAGATATTACGGATGCCGTGGCCAGTCAACGTCTTGGCATTTCTGCTGGTGGTGTGCGCTATTGGGTCGCCGTAGCACGAGAGTGTTTCGAAGAGTGCGGGGTGCTCCTCGCGCGAAACGTCGATCATTCAATCACTCTTTCCCAAGAGGCTAGGCAGGCGGTGTTGGCTGCTCGCCCAGCATTGCTGGCTGGCGAGGTAGAGTGGTCTGCACTGCTCCAGCAGTTCGGTTTGACCATCGCCGCTGATCGCATTGTCTACTTTAGTCATTGGCTGACGCCGCCATCGGTGCCCAGGCGCTTCGACACCCGATTTTTTTTAGCGGCCTTACCCGAAGGCCAGGCGGCTATGGCGGACACTGATGAGACGATATCGGGACAATGGATTGCCCCGGGTCGCGCGTTAGAACGCTATCGCAGTGGCCAATGGCGCATGATCGATCCTACCCTCAGATCACTGGAAGTGTTGGCTGACTTTCCCTCGGTCGAGCAGGCACTGGGCGATGTTGCTGGAGAGCAGCACGTAAAATCTTGGACGCCTGCTCTGGGCCGCCAAGGCATGCAGCCCTTTAGATAACCGGAGAGAGATGCAAGCATGAAGGGACGGCAGAACAAAGAACTGGACTGGCAGCTGCTGGCCTCTCGCTATGAAGAGGCAGGGTTGATGCTGTTTGAAAAGCGCATCGATACACTGCGTAACCCGCGCAATGAGCAGGTCTTCGAGCGTTTGGTGCTTGAATCGGTTGATTGGGTGAACGTGGTTGCCCTAGATGCGGACGGCAGGTCGCTCATGATTAGACAGTTTCGATTTGGCGTCGGCTATACCACGCTGGAGACCCCTGGCGGGATGGTGGATGCGGGGGAGACATCCAGGCAGGCAGCGGAGCGGGAGCTCCTGGAGGAGACAGGGTATCGCGCGGCGCGCTGGGATTATCTGGGCGCCGTAGAACCGAACCCAGCCTTTCACAATCACCTTTGTCACCACTGGCTTGCCAGTGATGTCGCGCCCGCTTCGGCGCAGAACCTGGGTGCGGGAGAAGCCATCGACGTGGAGTTTATGAGCGCGGATGACATTCGGAGGGCCATCGCCTCCGGAGAGCTGAGGCATGCGCTGGCCCTCTCGGCCTTGGCGCGGGTCTTCTCACTGTGGTCGTTACCGAATCTTCAGGGTGCCTCGGACGCCTCCCAATGACCGATCATTCGGATTCAACGACATCGAATGCCCTAGCGCTGATCGACGCCTACTCGCGTCTGAGTGGCGCTTCGCTACTGAACGAGGGACTTTTTGGCAAATTGGTTGCAAGCGTTGCGGATGTGATCCTGTTGGATGATCAAGACAATCTTGTTCAATACGTTCAAGGCGCTTTCCCGATAGAGGTTGGACAGTCTCTCACGGAGGCCGTAGACCGCGAGAGCCAGGCGCCACTGAAGGCCTATCTGGACCGCCTGGGTGCGAAGGAGACATCTGAGCCCGACACCGCGCGGGTGACTTCTTTTTCCCTCTCCGCAGTAGAGGATCGGATTTCTATAATGCGTTGGTATGAGGTGATGGGCATTCGCGATACCGGCCTGCAGGGGAATAAACCCGGCATTCTCCTCTTGAAGGACGTCTCCGCAGAGCATCAGAGGGAACAAGCTCTAAGGCATGAGCTCACCCACGATTCCCTAACGGGCCTGCCTAATCGCAATTTGTTCGTCTCTCGTCTCGAGGCCGCCGTGAGCGCGGCCTGCCAAGCCCAGAGCCAGTTCGTGCTGCTGTTCTTCGATCTGGATCGTTTCAAATCCATCAACGACGCCCTGGGTCACGCGGTGGGCGATGAAATGCTGCGACAGGTGGCTGAGCGCCTGAGCCAATTACTGGGCGATCAGGATCTCTTGGCCCGCTTCGGTGGTGACGAATTTGCGCTGCTCATGCCGCAGGCGGTGGATGACCTGGCCGGTGATCGGATGTGCGCGCGCATTTTAGGTGCCTTGTCCGAGCCCGTGTTGATTGCAGGCGTAGAACTATCTATCCAAACCAGCATCGGAGTGGCGAGATACCCGGATCACTCAGGTACCGCAGACGGGCTTATCGAATCCGCAGATATCGCCATGTATCACGTGAAGGCTCGGGGTAGGGCGAGCTATCAGTATTTTGACCCTAAAATGAATCAAGGGCGGTTCGCTCAGCTGCAGCTGGAGCAAGAATTGCGAAAGGCTGTGCTCGGGGAGCGCCTGAGCGTCTACTACCAGGCCATCGTGAATCTAGATGACGGAAAGATCATGGGCGTCGAGGCACTGGCTCGCTGGGAGCATGAACGCTTGGGGCTGCTGCAGCCAAAGTCCTTCCTAGCGCTGGCGGAAGTTGCGGGTCTAACGGCGGAGGTCGACTTCTTGCTACAGCGCAAGGCGCTGCAGGACCTCGCCGAGTGGCGTGACCAGGGCCACCAATTGTTCCTCTCTATGAATGCCTCTGCCGCTCAGTTCGCCGATGAAAAATTTGCTGGCTGGCATCAACAACATGCCGCCCGCTTAGGCCTCGCCATGAGCGATATCCGTCTCGAACTGACTGAGCAGGCAATGGTGGAAAGGACGGAAACCCTGCTGTCGCGATTACAGGAGCTTAGGGCTGCCGGCGTCAAAATAGCGATAGACGACTTTGGTAAGGGGTACTCATCTCTAGCCTACTTACAGGAATTGCCCATAGATTCACTGAAAATTGACCGCTCCTTTATCGCAGAAATTTCGGACAGCACGGATAGTGTCACCCTAGTCGATGCAATTATTGCCATGGCCAGGGGGCTAAACTTGGAGTTGATTGCGGAAGGGGTAGAGCGGGAGGTGCAGGCCAAGTATTTGCGGGGTCGCGGGTGTAATAAGGCCCAGGGCTATCTTTTTGGGCCGGTGTCTTCTTTTGCTCAAATTGGTGACATGCTGAGCAATGGCAGCGTTTCAGAGGTGCTAACATAACCCGGTTATCACCTATCATTGGGCCAGCTTAACGTCATTGGACCGAAGTCGGGCGGGAGGCGGCTGGAAAGGAAGCCATTGAAAGGATTTACCACAAAGATCGTTCATGGAGATCGGAGCGATTTGATCGAACATGGGTCCCTCCATAAGCCAGTTCACCACAGCGTGGCCTATGGGTACGAAGATGCGCGCGATCTGGCCGCCGTATTTCAGGGTCGACAGTCGGGCTATAGCTACGGCCGACAGGTCAATCCAACCGTTGGGGCACTGGAGAAGAAAATAACCAGGATGGAAAGCAGTCGCGAAAGCATCTGCTTCGCCACCGGTATGGCGGCCATTGGCTCGTTGATCTTCACCCTGCTGCGCTCTGGGGATCACATGGTGTCCAGTGCCTACCTGTTTGGTAATACCAATAGTCTCTTTAACAGCTTCGGTCGCAATGGGATCGGAGTGAGCTTTGTGGATGCGACATCAGTGGATGCCGTGCGCGAAGCGATAAACCCTTCAACGAAGCTTGTCTTTGTCGAAACCATTGCCAACCCGCGGACTCAAGTTGCTGACCTGGACGCGATTGGGGAACTCTGTGCTGAGCGGGGCCTGCTCTACGCTGTAGATAACACCATGACCTCCCCCTATCTGTTTCAGCCCAAGGACGTGGGTGCCAGCCTCATTATTAACAGTCTTACCAAGTATATTGGCGGGCATGGCGCGGCGTTGGGTGGTGCGATCACCGATACCGGTCATTTCGACTGGCGTCACTTTCCCAACATCGACGAGCAATATCGTGGACCAGACACCGAGCGATGGGGTCTGACTCAGATCAGAAAAAAAGGGTTGCGAGATTTTGGCGCCAGCTTGAGTCCCGATGCGGCCCATCAAATCGCCCTAGGGTCAGAAACCCTAGCGCTTCGGCTAACGCGTCAAAGCGACAACGCAGGTGCGATGTGCCGTTTTTTACAGGCGCATTCTGCAATCAGGCGGGTTTACTATCCTGGACTGGATAATCACCCCCAGCATGAGCGTGCCAGCCGACTGTTTCGTCACTTTGGCGGCCTCTTCAGCTTTGAGCTAGACAGCGCCGTGGATATTTGGGCATTTCTCAATAAGCTGAATATTATCGTCAGCTCCAGTAACTTGGGGGATAATCGTACCCTGGCGATTCCCGTTGCCCATACGATTTATAGCGAGATGGGGGCGGAAAGGCGGGCGAGCATGGGCATCGACGATAATCTGATTCGCATATCCTCAGGGATCGAGGAACCAGAGGATCTGATCGGTGATCTGACTGACGCGCTGTCTCCCTGGTCCTGACTGAAAATAAATGC
>CENJ01060611.1_pt1 | contig 41593 bp, 41 predicted proteins | sample 356161 | NCBI WGS metagenome assembly CENJ01 (sample SAMEA2619531, study PRJEB7988) | marine metagenome | biome: marine biome (ENVO:00000447); feature: surface water layer (ENVO:00002042); material: "saline water (ENVO:00002010), including plankton (ENVO:xxxxxxxx)" | depth 5 m | reverse complement strand
GGGGGTGCAGAAGGGTGACGATATGTCTGTGGCTGGCGCCTCGAAAATGTGGTCGCCAGCTGCTGATCACCACGGGCTCTTGCCCTGGGGTATGTTCCATGTAGGAAGACAGCGGGAAGGTAATGAACCACCAGGGGTGATCATGAAAGGCCCTATCATCGTCCCCCTTGTGGAAACGATGCAGTCGCAGAGTTATGCCGCACCAGATGATCCAGCGCTCGAGATAGGGCTGGCCGCAGTCGTAGACCAGGTCGTGGGTCCAGCCAAATTGCCATGAGCCGATACGCAATATGCTCTCTGAATAGATCATGGGCAGATAGTCTTGCTTCGGCGTCCGTAGTATAAAACCAAGATCAGTATACGGCCTGCCCGGGCTGAAGAGAACGTTCACAGGGAGAAGGATGAGCATGGAAGTCGTTACCGAGTCGCCCGCGCTGGACAATGCCCTGGTCAATCCCGCCAACTGGGGTGACGAGAAGTGGATTCATGATCAGTTTGCCTGGATGCGAGCAAATGCCCCCATAAAAAAACTGTCCCCCGACGGATTCAAGCCCTTCTGGAATATCACGCGCTATCAGGACGTGAAGGATATTGAGGGCAATAAGACGGTGTTTATCAATGATCCCAGACCCACTCTGGGGCTGGAAATGATGGAGGATATGGTCAAACAGATCACCGGTAGAAAGCACTTGGTGCGCTCCCTGGTGCAAATGGACGATCCCGACCATATGAAATATCGCATGCTCACCCAGGGCTGGTTTATGGGTAGCAATCTCCGCAAGCTCCAACATCGGGTAGATGAACTGGCGGATAAGTACATCGACCGCATGGCCGATCTGGGCGGTGAATGTGATTTCGTGAAGGATGTGGCGATCTGGTATCCGTTGCGGGTCATCATGAGCATTTTCGGTGTGCCTGAGGAAGATGAGCCCTTTATGCTGAAGTTGACGCAAGAGCTATTCGGCAGTACGGATCCGGACGTGACGCGATCCTTTGAGCCGATGGAGTTCTTTAACGTGGTTAAGGACTTTGAGGATTATTTTCAAAAGCTGAATAGAGCACGCAGACGCGAGCCGCGAGATGATGTCGCTTCCGTTATTGCCAATGCTCGCATTGATGGCGAGCTGATGCCCGAACATGAGACCAACGGTTACTACATGATCATCGCCACGGCCGGCCACGACACGACCAGTGCATCAACCGCTGGCGGGCTGCTGGCGTTAATGGAGAATCCTGAGCAAATGGCGCTGCTGCGTAGCGATACGGAGGGGCACCTGCCGACGGCCATTGATGAAATGATCCGCTGGGTTTCGCCGGTTCGTCATTTTATGCGTACCGCCACGGCAGATACCCAAGTGGGAGGGCAGGCCATTGCTGAGGGCGAGTCGGCAATCCTCTGGTATCCCTCCGCGAATCGAGATGAGTCGGTCTTTACCAACCCCTTCGAATTTCAGGTTGACCGTAACGAGAGCAAGCAGATCGCCTTTGGATTTGGTGCCCATGTCTGCCTTGGACAACATCTGGCCAGAATGGAGATGAGTTCCCTGTTTCGTAAGCTCTTGGCCAGAGTCGATCACCTAGAATTGGCGGGAGAGCCCAAGTACACCCAGGCGACCTTTGTTGGAGGTCTAAAAAGTTTACCTATCCGCTATCGCATGAAATAGGCCGGAGGCCGTTTCAGCGATAGGGTGTTCGTGCTAGATTTTCGATCAACAGTCCGAATGAAGGGAAGAAACGTGGCGGAAGCAGTAGAGTTCAAGCAGATCGGTTCGAGTCCGGTACGACCAGACGGCGTAGATAAGGTAACCGGAAGAGCCCAATTTGGAGCGGATATCAATCTGCCGAATATGATCCATGGGCGGGTACTTAGGAGCCCTCACGCCCATGCCAACATCCTCAGCGTCGACCTGAGCCCAGCCCTCGAAATCCCCGGTGTCTTTGCGGCGATTTCAGGCGCCGATTTTCCAGGCGGTACGCTGGTCGGTGAGGCAAGCGGCGAGGGTGGTGGGTCCTTGGATGACATCGCTAAGAACGTGATGGCTCGAAATAAAGTGGTTTACCACGGACATGCGGTGGCTGCCGTGGCGGCGTCAACCCCCCGGCTTGCCGAGCAAGCGCTGCGCGCGATCAAGGTCGAATATGAGGTCCTAACGCCGGTGCTAGATGTGCTGGCCGCCATGGAGGAAGCGTCTCCGCTGGTGGATGAAAACAACTACACCAAGCTGCCTGAAAAGCCGGAAAAGGCCAGCAACGTGGCCAATATCGGTCGTCTTGAACGAGGCAACCTGGAGGAAGGGTTCGCTGCGGCCGATGTGGTGGTCGAGCGAGAATATAAGTGCCCCATGGCTCATCAGGGATACATTGAGCCTCATGCCTGTGTGGCCAGCATAGATGAATCGGGAAGAGGAACAGTTTGGTGTTCCACCCAGGGGCACTTTGAGCATCGTGCCGCCACGGCAAAAATCCTCAATAAGAACATGGCCGATTTGAAGTTTGTGGCTACTGAAATCGGTGGTGGTTTTGGCGGCAAAACGGTCGTGTACCTAGAGCCGCTGGCTACGCTGCTTTCGGAAAAGGCCGGGCGTCCGGTCAAGATGACCATGAGCCGGGAAGAAGTGTTCAGGGCTACAGGTCCTTCCTCTGGCACCGTAGCCCGCGTCAAGGTGGGCGTGAAGCAAGATGGCACGGTGACGGCGGCCCAGTCATGGATTGCCTTCGAGGCAGGTGCCTATGCTGGCGCACCGCACATGCCGGGTGCCATGTCGATCTACGCCCCCTACGCGATAGAAAATTTCGTCGTGGAGACCTTTGATGTCTTGGTCAACAAGCCCAAGGTGGCCGCCTACCGCGCCCCGGGTGCGCCTCAGGCCATGCACGCCTTTGAGTGTGCTCTGGACGAGGCCGCTGTGGAGCTGGGCATGGACCCCATCGACATACGCTTGGTCAATGCAGCCGAGGAGGGTACGCAAGCACCCTATGGCCCTAAGTTCCCACCCATCGGTTTTAAAGCCTGCCTAGAGGCCGCTAAGAAACACCCCAACTACCTAGCACCTGTGCCAGAGGGCGCTGGACGCGGGGTTGCTGCAGGGTTTTGGTTTAACGTGGGGATGCAGTCCAGCGCCGAGGTCAACATCAACGAGAACGGCACGGTGATGGTCATTGAGGGCAGCCCCGACATTGGTGGCTCTCGGGCGTCTATGTGTCTTATGGCCGCCGAGACTCTGGGCGTGTCCTATGAGGCCGTGCGTGCCCAGGTGGGCGATACCGAGAGCACGGGTTTTTGCAACGTAACCGGCGGCAGTCGAACTACCTTCGCCACGGGCATGGCGGTCACGCAAGCCTGCGAAGAGGTGATTGCCGACTGTAAGCGCCGAGCCGCCATGACCTGGGGTGTTGACGAGGATCAAGTTGAGTGGGAGGACGGGTACGCGGTGCCGGGTCCAGGTGTGAATGCAGATGTGAACCCTCTGAGTCTTGCGGACATCGCTGGTAAGGCCGGTCGCACTGGGGGACCCATTACCGCCCGCGCGTCGATAAACGCTCAGGGTGCAGGCGCCAGCTTCTCCCTTAATTTTGCCGACGTTAGGGTAGACCCAGAAACAGGCAAGACCGAGGTGCTTCAGTACACGGCAGTCCAGGACGCCGGCAAAGCCATCCATCCGGCCTATGTTGAAGGTCAGATGCAGGGCGGTGCGGTGCAGGGCATTGGCTGGGCGCTTAACGAAGAGTACATCTACAGCGAGGACGGCATCATGGAAAATGCCGGGTTCTTGGACTATCGCATCCCCGTAGCCTCCGATTTGCCCATGATCGATACCGAAATCGTAGAGGTACCCAACCCTAGCCACCCTTATGGGGTGCGCGGTGTGGGCGAGACGCCTATCGTGGCGCCACTTGCGGTGATGACCAACGCGATTTCTCGTGGCCTTGGCAAGCGCATGTACGAGCTGCCGCTGTCGCCTCCTCGGATTCTTGAACGGCTGGATGAGGACGCTTAGCGCCTTTCGGGCTGAAGCCGCTGGATGGCGTAGCATGAGAGGTGGGTAGTGGTTCGCATCGTGCTGTCGGAACAACTTGCCGGATTTACAGGCGGCGAACGAGAGCTGTCCATGGAAGTCGATCGTTATCGTGATGTGGTGGTGAGACTGTTGGCTCGCTGGCCGAAAATGCACGCCAGCCTGGAGCGAACGGCGGTGGCCATTGACGGTCAGATCCATCAGGATGCCCTGGACGCTCCGCTGCGAGCGGATAGCGAGGTTTTTTTTATGCCCCGCATAGAGGGTGGGTAGCGGTTGGCTCGGTCTATTCGCTGCCCTCTCCAAGGTTTCGCCCTCCCTTTTTGATCAACACTCCATAGGACTGGCGCATGGCGACTGGATTTGTGTGGGAAGAGAGATACATGTGGCACCACAATGGTGCCGCCGTCGGCCTTCAACCCACACGGGGCCTGTTTCAGCCTGGCCTGCACCTGGAGAACGCTGAAACCAAGCGAAAATTAAAGAATCTCTTAGACGCCTACCACATCACCGACAAACTGAGTTCGCTGCCTGTAGAGGCAGCAGATCGGGAGACGCTACTGCGCTTTCATACCGCAGAATATGTGGACCGGGTCGAGCGTCTAAGTCATGGGACAGGCGGAGACGCCGGGGAATCCGCCTGGGTTGGTCCCGGGTCCTTTGATATTGCCAAGCTGGCCGTGGGTGGGAGCTGCGCTGCGGTACAGGCAGTGTGTGCGGGAGAAGTAGAAAATGCCTATGCGCTGACCCGGCCTCCCGGTCACCATGCTGAGAGAGATCGAGGGCGCGGCTTTTGCCTCTTCAACAATATTGCGTTGGCTATCATGCATGCGCGGGCTCAGGGCGCGGTGGGCCGGGTGGCTGTAGTCGACTGGGATGTTCATCACGGCAACGGCACCCAGCAGGCTTTTTATGATGACCCCAATGTGCTGACGATTTCGGTACATCAGGAGATGCTCTTCCCGGTCAACCTGGGCAAGCTGGATGAGCGAGGAGAGGATTCGGGAGAGGGTTTCAACATCAACATCCCGCTGCCTGCCGGATGCGGCGGCGGTGCGTACCTGTGCGCCCTGGAGGAGGTGGTCCTACCTGCCCTGCACTGCTTCAAGCCGGATTTGATCATCATCGCCTGCGGATATGATGCCTGCTACTTTGATCCTCTGAGCCATATGCTCCTGGTGGCCAATCACTTTCGCCTGATGACCCAGCGTATGATGAAGGCTGCGGATGAGCTCTGCGGAGGACGGGTGGTGGTGAATCATGAGGGCGGATATTCAGATTTTTATGTGCCCCTTTGCGGGCTCGCCGTGATTGAAACTCTGATGGGCCTGAGTTCAGGGGTGGTTGACCCCTATGCCGGCACCGAACACGTGGCCAATCAAGACCTGCGCCCGCACCAGCAGGATGCCATCAACGCAGCAAGTCAGGGATCTCTAGAGTTGCTCAGGCGCCGGTGTTGACGACAGGGTTAGCCGCCTGTTGAAAAGGCTAAGAGGCTCATCCGAACGCGCTTCGGATCGCCAACATAAAACAGGCCATCGGGCGTTTTGACCCCTAAAAATGCTTCTCTGTCACCGGCGAAATTCACTACCTCGCGACAGCGCCACGCGGGCACCCTTTGTTGGTCTAGGAGTAATTGCCCAAGGCGATATAGGTGGATGGGCTTGAGGGAGATCACCAGCAGATAGGTCAGCTCCGTGGGTGTCTCACAAAGGCCAAGCGCAGCCCGGTGGTAGGGCTGCTTGCGAAGCTCGCGCTGGTTGATGTCAAGCAAGCCGTTTTCAACGATGCCGGGTCCCAGCTGCATGGCCTGAGGCACCTGCATGACGCGTTCATCATCGCGGTGGAAAATCTGCAGCGCGCCATCACGAACGGCCAGGATGCGCGTATAGCCATGGGGCAGCAGCGGGCTTATGTCTTCGTCCTTGATCCGCAGCAACCCCACCGGCTCGCTGGCTTGAGTTGACGAAACGAAGCCGCTACCAAGAGAAAACGAGGCCGTGCCCTGTGTCAGAAGTCGGTCGCTGGAGCGCAAGGGTGGGCGATTGAAAATGAGCGTTGGTTCGAATGCCGCGGCCTTCAGCGAGATCACCAGAGCTTCAGCGTCTTTTTCCTGAGGCAGGAGCAGGGGGCGGATGCCGACTGCCTCGATCTCCCTCAGCCAGGCCGTCAGGTCCAGCCGCAGGACCTTTGCGTCATGTTGTGGTCGTGAGGAAGGGTCAAGGTTGATCTTGCCCAGCGGGATTTGGCTTAGCGGTTGCTGCTCAGCTGCGCGTTTGGCCATGGGCAGGTCGCAGGCGACGAGCATCCAGCACAGGAGACCTAGCGTTAACAGAGGCCTCTGGAGGTGCATGCTGATGTTTTCCTTGTCTTGTGTAGGGCAAAGCATAGTCAGAAGGGTAGGGGATGAGGCTTGGGCCGACAACTGTCCTAGGGCCATGCTGGGTCCCTAGCCCGAGGCTTGTTGATGGTCCGCTCTTGTCTGTTTCAGTATGAAAAGCCACAGGGGCAGATACACGGCGCAGGTAAACCAGTAGGGCAGGTCGGGTTGGACGGTATATAGCAGGCCGCCAAGCAAGGGTCCGATGGTGAAGCCAAGGGGGCCGCAGGAACTAGCGATACCGGCAACCGCGCCCTGTTCCTGGGGCTCGACAGCCAGAGAGGCGCCCGCCATAAAGGCGGGTGCTGCCAAGCCCATGCCCACCCCTTGAAGCAGCATGGCGCCCACGAGAACAGGGCGACTATTGGCCAAGGCCAGGCATGCGAAGGCGAGAATTAAAATGGGTAGCGCAATGCTCAGCCAGCGCAGGGGGCTGAGGTCGATTCGCTGCATGAGGCCGACCTGGCTTGCGACGCTGGCGGCGGCAGCGAGACCCATGGCAAGACCAAAGGTTCTAGCGGTTTCCACTGCGGTAAGGGAGAGAATATCTTGGAATCGAAAGGCCAGGGTTTGCTGCACCAGCGCCATGCCGGTGAACATGGCGGTGCCCACCAGGACAAAGGCAAAAATTCTCGGATCGGTATGGGTTAAGCGTAGCTTGGTGGCGGGTATCTCCGTGTCATTGCGGCTTGGCGACGGGGCTGACCCTGGACTCTCGGGCAGCAGGAAGAGGACAAAGAGGGCCGTAGTAAGCGCCAGCGCGGACCCGACCCACAGAGGCGTGAGCAGGCTGATCCCCGCCAGGAGGCCCCCAAGGGAGGGTCCCAAAACACTGCCCAAGTTATTGGCTGCGCCTACGGCCCCAATGCCCTTTGTGCGTTCCCCGACGCTGGTGATGTCGGCCATATAGGCGGTGCTGGACGGCATAATCGCCGCCATGACGCTGGCATGAAGAACCCGTGTGAACACCAGCAGCAGGTAACCCGTGAGCGGCAGCAGGAGTCCAAGCAAAAAAGCTTTGAAAACCAGAGCAAATAGAAAGTTGCCGACGCTGTAGCCCAGCAGGCCAATGATGAGTACGCGTTTTCTGCCCCATCTGTCGCTCAACCGCCCCCAGACCGGACTGACGAGGAAGACCATTAGGGACGAGGCCGCAATAATCGATCCAATCTGGAGTTCGTTTAAACCGACCTCGCGACCGAGGGGGCTGAGAATGGCAAAGAGCACCGAGAAACCAAAGCCAACGGAGACCAGGGCCAACAGCAGGATGACTCTTGCGTAGCGAAAGCTCGAAGGTGGGCTAGTGGTGATGATGACACTCGATTCAGGGCTGAGGTCGACATGACCACGGGGGCGAGTTTAACCGATCTCTTGTTTGCTCACTCATTTTTGTGTTCCCTCTGCATCCCAAATCGCCCTGGTGTAGAGTGCCAGCGAATCCAGCCGAGAAAGGCATCAGCACTATGCCGTCACCTGAGCACCGACCGCCAGAGCACGAAGAGACCCAGCACTCGAGTGCCTCGCCACCTGAGCAAGGGGCCGCTGGCCGCCGAAGCTCGAGCAGCCAAGCGCGTGCTCGTCTGAGCGCCTCGCGCGGTGGCTCAGGTCGGCTTATTCGCACTTTGGTGCTTGGAAGCCTTGCGGTGTTTGGAGCGATTTATTGGCTCGGGGAGGAATATGGCGTTGACCGAGAGGAAACTCTCAGTTTGCTGGTCTCCAGCCTAGTCTTTGTCTTGGTCTTAGTCGGTGCAGGATTGGCTGGGGCAGCATTCATTGGACTGGTCCGCTGGCTCCGTAGAAAGTAGTCCCGGCTATCGGAGTCGGCGGCATGACGAGACTACGGTAGGGGTAGCATCCAGCGCTCAAGGCGAAAAGGGTACGGCGGGTCGCCCTGTACGGACAGCAGTACGCGCTCCACCCGGGCCAAGATACGATCCCGATGCACCAGACCAAGAACACGGTAGTCTTCACTGTCGTCTCGATTGTCGCCAAGAAGGAGAAAATGGTCCTCGGCTACCCTGACCTCTGGGAATGAGGTGCGAATGCCCGGCCGGGGGTTGCGAAAGCGCAGCACTTTTCTGTTATGTCCCAAGAGCGCTTCGTCAAGAACCTGGGTATGTCCCAGTGCCTTTTCTAGGTCATCCGGCAGTAGGTCACGCCCTAGGGGACGATAGGTCGCCAGCACGCCATTGAGGGAGAGGCGGTTAGCCGTCATGGCGACGCGATCCCCGGGGATGCCTACCACCCGTTTGACTAGCAGAAGATCATTCCGGGGTGAGCGAAAGGTTACGATGTCGCCGCGCTGGGGTGAGAGGTCTTGGTGCAGCGGTGGGGACCTAAAGGGCAGCCTAGGGCCGTAGGCAAGGCGGTTTACAAGGATTCTATCGCCGGGTACTAGGGTAGGCGCCATGGAGGATGACGGCACATGGTGCCAGTCCAGGATCAGCGCGCGAAACAGAACCAGGGCTAGGATGGCCAACAGGACTGGTCGACCGGCAGACCAAAGTCGATAGAGATGGGTCGAGAAACCAGTCTCCACTGGGCTCAAATTCATAGGCTATGGGCTGCTCGGTAGGGCATCGCGGGGCTTCTGGACGGCGCGTTTACGCCCGGCCAGACGCCAGGGATCATTGGCCTGAGGTGGCCTTGTCCAGGGCAGCAAGCTGCTCCGGCGTCGCGGCTGGTTGGTGCTCCGTCTTCCATTGGGCGTAAGGCATCCCGTAGACGGCTTCACGCGCGGCATCTATGTCTAAATCTATTGCTTGGGCCTCAGCCTCAGCCAGGTACCACTTGGAGAGGCAGTTCCGACAAAATCCGGCGAGAATCATGAGGTCAATATTCTGAACGTCCTTACGCTCGTCGAGATGAGCAATAAGCCGTCTAAAGGTAGCGGCCTCCAGCGCCTGCTGCTGTTCTGAAGTGAGAGACGTATTTGAATCTGGTTGCATGAGTGACCTCCAGTTGGGCGTTGAGACAACAGCGGACTAGGCGCTGCCCGGTGCACCGTCACGAGTGAATATCCAATGATCGTTTTCCGAGAGTGCCTCGTTGAAACGATAGCCCTCAACGTCAAAGCGCTTGAGCTGTGACGCTGATTTGGTTCTTTGATCAATCATATAGCGCGCCATTAAGCCGCGTGCTTTTTTGGCGGAAAAGGAAACGAAACGATAGGCGTCTCGACGCCACTCCTTGAAGTTCACGGTGATAATCCGCGCGGCGATCTGTTCTTCCTTGAGGACTTTGTAGTACTCGTTTGACGCCAGGTTGATGAGCACTCGATGGCCGTGCTGATCCATGGTTTCATTGAGTTTCTTGGTCACAGTAGCGGACCAGAATTCATATAGATCGCGGCCCGCCTTGTTTTCCAGGCGGGTGCCCATCTCCAGGCGATAAGGCAGAATTCTATCGAGTGGCCGCAGCAGGCCGTGAAGGCCCGAGAGCACGCGAAGATGGTTTTGCGCCCAGTTAAAGTCTCGTTCGCTCATGGAGGGCGCATCCAGTCCAAGATAGACATCGCCTTTGAAAGCCAGGATAGCAGCCCGGGCTTCATCGCTTGCAAAGTCGCTATGCCAGTTGCGATAGCGCTCATGATTGAGTTCGGCGAGTTTCTCGCTGATGTTCATCAGCGATGAAATCTCCTCCGGTGGGTACTGGCGCAAGCGTTTGATGAGCTGTTCGGATTGCTTCGCGAATTCAGGCAGCGAATATTTCTGCGTTGCCAGAGGCGACTCGAAATCTAGAGTTTTAGCGGGGGAGATAACGGCCAGCATATTTTTCCTTGTCCTCTGTCAAAGTCCTCTGTCAAAGTCCTCTGGGCTGCCCAGACGGTTCGGTAATTAAAAAGTGTACCCCATTGTCTGGATGCAACCCAAGATGCCCCAACCGATTTGTCCAGACTCTGCGGGTGAGGCTTTAGCCAGAAGGGCTGTGCAGATAGACTGGGGCTTCCTCCATGGGGCCTTCGCCCAAAGTACTTGGGAGATAGCTGGATGCACATGGCCTCACGCAGTCATCGGGGATTGATAAGAGTTCACAATGAGGACTGTGTTTGGTGCAGTGAACAAGACGGCCTTGCCATCCTGGCGGACGGCATGGGGGGTCTGATGGCCGGCCGACAGGCCAGTTCTATTGCGGTGGATGCGTTGACCCAGCTGTCTGGAAATTTGCAGTTAACGCCAGCGAGGCTCTTGGCCGGCATTTCCCAGGCTCACATGCAAATCAACGACTATGCCCAGAGGCACGAAATTTTAGGCCAGATAGGCACCACGGTGGTGGTTTGGGCTGAAACAGATGACGGTTGGATTGCGGCCCACGTGGGAGACTCCAGGCTCTACGGCGTTACGGCCTCTGGCCTGAAGCTCTTGACCAAGGACCATAGCCTCGCCCAGCAGATGTTGGACAGCGGTGAAGTCGAGCAAGGGGTCGATGTGGAGCTGCACTACGGGCATGTGTTAACCCAGGGCCTGGGCCTTAAAACCCAGCTCTGTCCAGAGGTCGTTTTGGGTCATCAGGTGGTAACCTGCTCGCGTTTTTTGCTCTGTAGCGATGGATTAAGTGACAGTGTAGACGCAGCATCCCTTGAGCGGCTAATCAGTGCTGACGATCTGGGCGAGGCTGCCGATGATCTGCTGCAGGCGGCGCTGGAGGCCGGGGGTAAGGACAATATCAGCCTGATTTTGATCGATATGTAGGCCGTTTTATACTTGATGGGTACGAACTCAGATAGGAGACATCAGTTTGAATCGTAAGCAAAGGATTGAACAGGAACTGGCCGTCGCCATGGACCTGATCCACCTGGACGTCTTGGATGAAAGCCATGGACACAATGTCCCTTCCGGTGCCGAGAGCCATTTTAAGGTGGTTGCGGTGAGTGAGTCGTTCTGCGGTCTGAGCCGTATCGAAAAGCACCGTCGAGTGAATGGCGTTCTAAGCAAGGAATTTGAACGAGGGCTGCATGCTCTCTCCATCCATGCCTACAGTCCGGAGGACTGGACCAAGCGGCAGGCAGAGGTGCCGCTTTCCCCACCTTGTGCTGGGGGTGAAGCCGAAGGTAGGGCATAGGCCCATGCGCTAGGCAGCTAGATGATGAATAACGAAATGAGCCATGCCATGCCTCTGCGCGTCCTCGCCTTTTATCATTTTTTGGTGCTGGATGACCCCGAGGCGGAGCGCGAAAGGCTGCATGACCTGGGGCAGCGACTAGAGCTTCTGGGGACGATCCTGGTAGCCAGCGAAGGGCTAAACGGGACGGTAGTCGGTCGGGAGGACAGTTTGCAGACGCTGCAGCAGCACCTCACAGAAAAATACGGCGTCAAGTCACTCAAGTGGTCTGACCTGGCTTCTGGTAACGAGGGTTTCCATCGCTTTAAGGTTCGGGTGAAACCTGAAATCGTGAGCTTTGGCGTGGCGGGGCTGGATATGACGCAAACCGGTGAGCATGTTGACGCCGAGCGCTGGAACGCCTTGCTCCAGGATCCTGACGTCTTAGTGATCGATACCCGTAATACCTATGAAATTGGTATCGGGAGCTTCGACGGAGCGATCTCGCCAGAAACCCAAAGCTTTCGTGAATTCCCCGCCTGGGCGGAGCAGCATATTGATCCCGGCAAGCACCAAAGGGTAGCGATGTTCTGCACCGGGGGCATTCGCTGCGAAAAGGCTTCGGCCTATGTCCGCGCTCAGGGGGTCTCGTCCGTCTACCAACTGGATGGGGGTATCCTTCAGTATTTAGAGGACACCGACGAGGCGCAGTCGCGCTGGCAGGGAGAGTGCTTTGTATTCGATCAGCGGGTATCGGTCACCCCAGCCCTGACCCAGGGCAAGTACAGGCAGTGCTATGCCTGTCGGCGACCCCTGGCCACTGCTGACCTTCAGAGCGATGATTTCGAGCATGGTGTGAGTTGTCCCCACTGTATAGGAGAAACCAGTGAAGGGCGGCGATCTCAATTCCGCGAGCGTCAGCGCCAAGTCAATTTGGCGGAAAGCGCAGGACGTAGGCATATCGGTGAACGTCAGCGCTTACCCTCGGTAGAGCGAAACGATTAGTCTTGGCGTGAGGGCGTTTCGAACAAATTAAGGACCGGCAAGAGATAGGGAAATAGCGCATCCAGCATGATGGGTTGGGCTGCGGTGGTGGGGTGGATACCGTCTGCCTGCATAAAGCCAGGCTCCAGCGCAACATCCTCCAACAGGAAGGGCATCAGCGGTATGCCGGTTTCTGCTGCGGCCTCGCCAAAGACTCTGTCAAAGGCACCGGTATAGCGCGGGCCGTAGTTGGGTGGGATACGCATTTCCACAATGACCGGGATAGCCCCTGCGTCCATGCTCAGGTCAACCATGGAGGTTAAGTTTTCCTTGATACGAGGGATGGGATAGCCCCGCAGGCCATCATTGCCGCCTAGCTCGATAATAACGATCTGTGGAGCGATATCCTTCAGCAAACCGGGCAGCCGCCGCAGCCCGCCTGTGGTGGTCTCTCCGGAGATGCTCGCATTGGTGACGCGCCAATTGATTTGCAGCTCGTCAAGCCGGCGTTGCAGCAGGTTGACCCAGCCATTTTCTAGTCTGATGCCATACCCTGCACTGATGCTATCGCCTAAAACGAGAATTTGATTCTGGGCACCTGGCTGCTCGGTGCTATGGTGGTCGGCGAAAGTTTCACCGTAAAAACACAGGCCGACGGTTAGGGTAAAAACAATGAGACTGCGGAGTGAAGGTCGCGAGCGTCTCTGATGGAACAAATGAGTTGGGAAATACTGCATGAGTCAAACTGTTATTAGTGCTGGGTCCCTACGAAAGGTGGTGTCCACCGCCGCCGGGGAGTTGGTTATCTTGGATGGCATCGATCTGGAAATCAAACAGGGTGAGAGTTTGGCCATCGTCGGTGCCTCGGGATCAGGCAAGACGACCTTGTTGGGCATCTTGGCCGGCCTGGACGAGGCCAGCAGCGGTACTGTCTGCATGATGGATGCTGACCTGACTCAGCTTGACGAGGAGGCGAGGGCACTTGCACGGGGTGCACACGTGGGCTTTGTCTTTCAGTCTTTTCAACTGCTTGGTTCGCTCACGGCGTTGGAAAACGTCATGCTGCCCGTAGAGCTTCGCGGGGAATCCATGGCGGAGTCCCAGGCTACGACATTGTTGGACAAGGTAGGACTCGCGGAAAGGCAGGATCATTACCCCCGGCAACTCTCTGGAGGCGAGCAGCAGCGCGTGGCCATCGCCCGTGCTTTCGCCTCTAATCCCACCATTCTTTTTGCTGACGAACCCACGGGCAATCTCGATACTCAGACAGGCGCCAAGGTCGTGGAGTTACTGTTCGAATTGAACCGGGAATTCGGGACGACCCTGGTGATGGTGACCCATGACCTGAACCTGGCCGAACGCTGTGATCGAACCCTATCCATGGTCGCCGGGCGCGTGGCCGCATGAAGCTCGCCTTGATTGCGCGTTTGGCCTGGCGAGATATCCGCTCAGGTGAAATGGGCCTTTTGCTGGTGGCCCTGCTGGTGGCTGTTGGTACGGTTACCTCCATCAGCCTGTTTGCCGACCGTTTGCAGCAGGCGCTGCTGCAGGAGTCCTCGAATTTCCTAGCCGCCGATCGCCAGATATCAAGTTCCCGCGAGATTCCCCAGGCGTTCAGCCGCCAAGCTGATGCCGCAGGTCTGCTCACCGCCCGCACCCTAGTCTTCCCCTCCATGATCTTTGCCGGGGAGGCGAATCAACTGGTGAGCGTGAAGGCCGTGGAGGCCACTTATCCATTGCGAGGGGAACTGATTGTCAGCGACGAACCCTTCGGCAAGGGTCAGGCTATCCAGGAGGTGCCCGAGCAAGGCACCGTTTGGTTGGACTCACGACTCTTTCCGGCCATGGATGTCAGCATTGGCGAGACCATTGAAGTGGGCTTCGCGACGTTACGCGTGAGCCGCGTCCTGGTGGCGGAGCCGGATCGAGGCGGGTCCTTCTTTGACCTGGGCCCTAGGCTGCTCATGAATATTGCAGACGTACCGGCCACGGAAGTTGTTCAACCGGGCTCGAGACTTTCCTACCGTCTGCTGTTGGCGGGCGAGGACGCTGCCCTGGATGCGCTGCGTGATGCGCTACCCCTGGAGCCCAACTATCGATGGGTTAGCATCCGTGAAAGCAGCCCGCGAATCGGCAGAGCCCTGGATCGTGCCGAGAGCTTTCTGTTGCTCGGCGGTCTGTTGGGGGTTCTGTTGGCAGGGATCGCAGTGGGGCTAAGTGCTCATCGATATGCCCAGCGGCACTTCGACCATGTTGGCGTGCTCAAGACGCTGGGCGCAACGCCACAACAAATTCTAACCGGTTTTATATCGCTGCTGTTGCTGGTTGGGGCAGCAGCCATTGCTCTAGGGCTGCTGGCGGGCGGCGTGCTGCATATCGCTATTGTTGAGGTGCTTGCCAGTCTCATTGCCGTGAGCTTACCCATGCCCAGCGTGCGTCCGTTCGTACTGGGTGCGCTGACCGGGCTGATCTGCGCCGTGGCCTTTGCCATGCCCGCCTTTATTCATCTGAAGGACGTAGCGCCAATGCGGGTGATTCGGCGAGATTTGGGCGTGGCGCCCCTTAGCCGCTGGATATCCTATGGCGCTGCGGCATTGGGCAGCTTGGTGCTGCTGGTCTGGTATACCCAGGACTTGTTCCTAACTCTGTGGACCCTGATCGGGATCACCGGCATTTGCTTGATTTTTGGCGCTCTGGCTTGGGCCCTGCTAAAGGGTGGCCGGGTGGTGGGTATGCAGGCCAAGAGTAGCTGGCGTTTGGCCCTCGCCGGCCTGCAGCGACGGCGCGGGGAGAGCACGGCGCAGATTCTCATCTTCGGCCTGGCCATCATGCTGCTGTTGGTTTTAATCATCATCCGAACGGCGTTGATAGGCGAGTGGCGCTCGCAAATCCCAGAGGATGCGGCCAATCACTTTGCGATGAATATCGCCGAGGATGAGGTGGCGGGGTTGCGCGAGCTGCTGGCCGATCGCGCTACGCGCCGAGACTTTTTGTTCCCCATGATTCGCGGTCGGGTGTTGACCGTTAACGGGGAGTCCGCTCGAGACTGGCAGAACAGGCTAAACCGGGAATATCAGGGCGTGCGCCTAACCTCCGAGCGCAGTCTGACCTTTGCGGAAAATGTGCCGGAAAATAATGTGGTGAGTTCAGGGCAGTGGTGGAATGAAGACCCTGACGTCGCAGAAGTCTCCCTAGAAGCTGACTATGCCAAGGACTTTAACCTTAGCCTGGGCGATGAGCTGACCTTTGATGTGGGCGGCCGGCAGGTGGTGGCGTCGGTGACGAATATCCGCAGCCTAGACTGGGAAAGCATGACGCCAAACTTTTTTATTATCTTGTCTCCCGGCGCCCTGAAGGGCTTTCCGGCCACCTATATGACCAGTTTCCGGTTAGATCGTTCTGACAAAGCCTTCTTGAATACGTTGCTGCGTGCCTATCCCACGATCACGGTTATTGAAATTGACGCCCTCATCGAGCAGGTGCAGCGGATTGTTGGACAGGTGAGTCAGGCTGTAGAGCTGGTGCTTGCCTTGGTGTTGTTGAGCGGTTGCCTTGTACTGATTGCCAGTATTCGAGCAAGCAGAGACGCGCGCATGTCCGAGCATGCCTTGATCCGGGCCCTAGGCGGCACGCGTCTATTGATCGGGGGTTCTTTGGCAGCAGAATTCGTGGCCCTGGGCTGTTTTGCTGGAGTGGTGGCGGTCTTCGGTGCGGAGGTGACGGTAGCCCTCCTGCAGAGCCAGGTTTTTGAACTCGAAGTTGCCGTGCACCCCTGGATTTGGCTCGCCGGACCACTGATCGGGGCCCTGATTGTGGCTTTAGTCGGGCTGTTGGGAAGCCGCAGCCTCGTCAGTTCCCCACCCATGAGCGTGCTGCGCGGATTGGATTAGACTCTCGTGCCCCCTGGGCTTAAAGTGCTTGGCCATAGCGGCGATGGGAGCCAGGTCCATGGCAGGAGCAGATCCGCGTAAGCGGCAGTACGAAAGAAACAAGTGCCATAAAAAGCTGCGTCGGCTGGTGGGGGAAGCGCTCACGGATTTCTCCATGCTGGAGGAGGGCGACAAGGTCATGGTCTGCCTGTCTGGAGGCAAGGATTCCTACACCCTTTTGGACATGATGCTTAGTTTTAGGCAGCATGCCCCTATTCGCTTCGATGTTGTTGCCGTCAACCTAGATCAAAAACAGCCAGGTTTCCCCGAGCACATTCTGCCCGAGTATCTTGCCCAGCGGGAAATCTCTTACCAGGTGATCGAGCAGGACACCTACAGCATCGTCAAATCTCTGGTCCCGGAGGGCAAGACGACCTGCCCCGTATGTTCGCGCTTGCGACGAGGGATTCTCTATACCCATGCTAAAAAAATTGGCGCGACCAAGATCGCGCTGGGCCATCATTTGGATGACGTCGTTGAGACGCTACTGCTGAACATGTTCTATGGCGCACGCCTCAAGGCCATGCCTGCAAAATTGCTCAGCGATGACAAACAGCATGTGGTGATTCGGCCCCTTTACTATTGCCGGGAAAGACTGATCGCCCAGTGGTCGAACTTTGCTCAGTACCCCATCATTCCTTGCAACCTCTGTGGATCCCAGGAGAACCTGCAGCGTCAGGTGATCAAGGAGATGCTCCAGGGTTGGGATAAGAGCCATCCGGGTCGGGTAGAAAATATTGCTCGCAGCATTGGCAGCATTACCCCGTCCCACCTCGGCGATCGCCGACTCTTCGATTTTATGGGATTGACCGCGACGCCTCGGGAGGATCAAAGACGCATTGATGTCTTGGAGCTTGGCACCCACCTTGGATGAGATGGACAATTCAGGCCATGTCGTGGACATACCCATGGCGCAGCTCTCACCTGAAGCGCTATTGGGCGTCATCGACGCCTACATTCTTCGGGAGGGAACCGACTACGGTCATCAAGAGATTTCCCTGGATGAAAAACGTGCCCAGGTGCGCACGATGCTTGCTAAGGGCGAGGCCCGCATTTGCTTTTATCCAGAGATTGAGCATATTGATATCGTCCTGTCGACATAGTTTGAGTTCGCCCATGAGAATTCTCGGAATGAAGTGCCCTCCACCGGTGGGCCGCCTGAGCACCGCTTTGTTACTGGTGCTGCTCGGCTCCGCCTCTTATGGGGAAATTCAACTGAGGTCACAGATATATCTGATTCATGACGACGGAGCGGAGAGGCTCGTCTACGACTCTGCTCGTCCGGCTAGGGAGGACGGCGGGGAAACGTTGATGCTCGATGGGAATTCCGATCAGCGCTTCCGCTACCAAATGTCGGTCAAAAATAGAACGGACTATGTGCTGCCTGCGGGCGCCTTGATCATCGAGGACAGCCTGCCTGACGGGTTGATCCTGGTCTCCATGCCTGCAGTGGTGGGCGGGATGCGCCGGATACCGGCCGCTCCGAACACCAGCCTCCCGGATACCGAGGCAAGCCTTATCCCAGGTTTGGGCGGAAACGAGCGAAACCCTCAGTCGGAAACAGCGCCCATGCGCTGGGAAAACAGGGAGCCGATTGCGCCGGGCGCAGAATTATTTATCCGTTATGAGGGGGTGCTTGCCCGAGAGCCTGAGTAGCATTGGTCTCAATCCATGTCATTGCATCCCCATTGGCGGCTGCGTACTGTTCTCATCCGAAAAATAACGGAATAGCGGAAGGCTCATGGTTAAGACCTGGAAACGTGTTTTCTTAGGAGGACTTATATGTCTCTCGTCTCAGGGAAGCCTCGCGGAAGCGGGTCAAGGAGAGGCGTTTACCCAGAGCGGTGGTAGCACTATCGAGGAAGTGTTGGTCACGGCTCAGAGCAGCATTCTTTCAAAGCTGGGCGGCAGCGGTAGCTTTACCGTGCTGGACAAAACAGAGATAGAGGCCGTGGCAGCCACCCATCCGCAGGAGTTGCTGAATCGAGTCGCCGGGGTCTGGGTAAATCGCGGGTCGGGGCAGGAACACCTGACGGCGATGCGTTCAGCCGTGTACACCGGCTCCGGTGCCTGTGGCGAGTTTTTGTTGCTTGAAGACGGGATTCCCATACGCCCCCATGGGTTTTGCAACATCAATAACCTGTTTGAACTGAATACTGAGCAGGCGGCGCTCGTCGAGGTATTGCGTGGGCCTGCCAGCGCCGAGCTGGGCGGCAACGCCCTGCACGGGGCCGTGAACGTTGTGACGCCAGTGCCTCGGCAAACCCGGCTTGGCCTAGAAATTGGGCCCCATGATTTCCACCGGGTGAATGTATCTGCAGGCACGACCCTGGGCGCGCATCAGCTTGGTCTATCCGTCGTTTCCTCAAATACCCAGGGCTACCGTGATGCAACGGGCTATGGGCAGCAAAAAATACACCTCAGCCACCTGACGCGGACGTCCGGATGGTCTGTGAAAAACCAGGTTACGGCCACGCTGCTCAATCAAGAAACGGGAGGCTATGTCGGCGGTTTTGAAGCCTTCGACGACCCTCAGCTGCGTCGATCTAATCCAAACCCAGAAGCCTACCGGGATGCTTGGTCCTTGCGCCTGAATTCGGAATTAACGCGTGGGGCATTGACCCTAAAGCCCTATCTAAGGCGTTCCAAAATGCAGTTTCTGCAGCACTTTCTCCCCGGTCAGCCCCTGGAAAACAACGATCAAAGCAGCGGCGGGCTGCTTGCCAACTACCGGCTGCAGGGCCAAGGGCTGACGGCAGATTTAGGCGCACAAGTTGAGTTGATGAGCGGCGCGCTTCGTGAATTCCAGGCGGGCCCAACGACGGGTAGCCCCTTTTTAGTCGAGACACGCCCATCAGGCCTGCACTACGACTATGATGTGGACAGCCTGCTGTTTGCCGGCTTTTATAATCTGAGCTGGACGCTGGCCGAGGACCTCCGCCTGCAGCACAGCCTGCGGTTAGAACACTTGAGCTATGACTACACCAACCATCATATCGATGGAGATACCCGCGACGACGGCAGCGTTTGCGGCATGGGCGGCTGTCTCTATACCCGGCCAGGCAGCAGAGAAGATGACTTCAGCAACCTCGGTGCGCGCGTTGCGATAGAGCGTGATATCGGCAGCGGCTTGGCCTACATCAGCGCAAGCCAGGGCTTCCGACCACCCCAAGTGACGGAGCTGTATAGGCTGCGTGGAGGCCAAACTATTGCGGACCTCAACAGCGAGGATTTGACTGCCGTGGAGGCAGGGTTCAAACGATCAGGCGTTGCGCTAGCAATCTTTGCGGAGAAAACTCGTAACTACATTTTTCGTGATTCGGAAGCCTATAACGTGAGTGATGGGCGAACGCGGTCCTACGGCGCAGAATTCTCTGGGTCCTGGGCGCTTGGGCGCCATGAATTCAGCGTGGCGTCGACCTATGCCCGGCATCAGTACGATTTTGACCGGGAGGTGACCGGACGCGAGACGGTTGTGAATGGTAACGATATGGACTCCGCGCCCAGATTCATCGGCCAAGCTCGCTGGCATATGCAGGTGGGCGATGCGCTGACCCAAGAACTGGAGGTGAACCGTGTTGGTGCCTACTACCTCAATGCTGCAAATACGGCGAAGTATGATGGCCACTATGCCGTGAATTGGCGGATGCAATGGCAGCTCAATGAAAGAACCGAACTCTCTTTGAGGGTGATCAACCTTCTGGACGAGCGCTATGCGGACCGAGCGGACTTCGTCTTTGGCGGTTATCGCTATTTCCCGGCTATGCCCCGGCAGGTATATTTCGGAGCCCGTATGACCCTTGACTAGGTAGGGCCGACCTGTGATCAGACAAAACAATTCGGGTCAGCGCGTCAGGGCAGGGCAGAGTGAGTAGCCTGTTGTGCCTGGATGCACTGGTATGTGAGCGCGACGGTCAGCCGTTGTTTGGTCCCATATCGCTGACCATCGAGGCCGGGGAGCGCGTAGAACTCGTCGGCAAAAATGGCTCGGGCAAGTCCACCCTTTTGAGGACCCTCGCTGGTCTGCATACTCAATATAGCGGGCACTTCACAGCCAGCGACCTGCTGTATCAGGGCCATCTCATCGGCCTGGACCCGCTGCTCACCGTGCTTGAAAACCTGCAGTGGTTCTCTTCTGTTGATGGCGACGCCTCCACAGATTTAAGCAAGCTCTTTGATCTGCTCGACACTTTCGGTTTGCTGGCAAAGGCACACACCCTCTGCCATGCCCTCTCTGCAGGGCAACAGCGCAGGTTGGCCATGGTGCGCTGGACCCTCTCGTCTCGAAAGCTCTGGTTGTTAGACGAGCCGATTACCGCCCTGGATGAGCAGGGTCAGGGCCTGTTGCTGGCGTGTTTGCAGCAGCACTGCGCTGCAGGGGGCGCGGTGCTCTATGCGACCCACGCTGCCTTGAATCTGAGCCCAAAGACCGAATTATGTCTTCAGGCAGTCGAGGATAGGTTGTGCTGAAAGGGATTCTTTGGCGGGAATGGCGGCTTTTGTGGCGCGCAAGGTCGGCCATTATCAATCCTCTTGCGTTTTTAATTCTGAGCACCCTGGTCTTTGCCCTGGCTGCGCCAGAAGCCCTGATGGAAATGTCCTCGGTCGCGTCAGGGCTGTTGTGGGCCATGGTGCTGTTGACGCAGTTGCTCTCATTGGACGCGATGTTTCGACGCGACTATGACAGCGGTATGCTCGAGCAGTCTTTGTTATGTGTCGAAGTTCCGTTCATCTGTGTATTGGCGAGAATCTTTATGCAATGGTTGGGCAGCGGGTTTATCATAGCTGCAGTCGCCCCGGCGCTTGGTCTGCTGCTCGGTCTGCCTCTCAATGTGCTCCCGGTCGTGGTGCTGTCACTACTGCTCGGAACGCCCGCTCTCAGCCTGATAGGGAGCATTGGCGCAGCCCTGACCGTTGGCTTCAGTCGAGGGGGCGTTGTCCTCGCGCTGATCGTTTTGCCCCTATTTTTGCCGGTTTTAATCTTCGGCACGGACTTGATTACAGCGGCGCAACAGGGTGATGACTATGCGCTGCAGGCTTATTTGCTGGCACTAATCAGTGTATTTTCGTTGGCGATTGGACCGTTCGCCGCCCTTGCCGGATTGCGAATCAGCCTGGAGCTTCGGTAGAGGCGTCGCTGGATGGAAATAGGCAGAGAAGCGATAGGAAAACGAGATAGAGCATGATTTTTTCAGCCCTAAAATCTTTCTGGCACAAGCTTGGCTCGCCCCGCTGGTTCTTTGAAATGAGTCAGACCTGGGTCTTTGTACTGGGCTGGATGGCGTTGTTGCTGCTGGCGGCGGGCTTCGTCTGGGCCATCGCCTTTGCGCCTGCGGATTATCAGCAGGGCAATAGCTTCCGAATCATGTACGTACACGTCCCAGCAGCGATGGTGGCCCAAAGCCTCTATATCGGCATGGGCGTGGCGGGCTTTATTGGCTTAGTGTGGCGCATGAAGCTGACGGATGTGGCCATTGCGGCCAGCCTGCCGCTGGGCATGTTGCTCACGGCGCTGGCTCTTTTTACCGGCAGCGTCTGGGGCAGGCCCACCTGGAATAGCTGGTGGGAGTGGGATGGGCGTACGGTGTCCACGCTGGTGCTCTTTTTCCTGTATGTGGGTATCTATGCCTTGCGAGAGGCCATTCCAGGTCAGGTCCTGCGTGCTCGCGCCAGCGCGGTGATTGCCTTGGTCGGGATGGTGAATATCCCGATTATCAAATTTTCCGTGGAGTGGTGGCATACGTTGCATCAACCCGCGTCGTTCACGATTATGGAAAAACCGGCCATGCCGGTTGAAATGTGGGCACCACTGCTGGTCATGGTGCTGGGTTTTTATACCTTCGCAGGCTTCACCGTATTGAGCGCGATGAGACTGGAAATCCTGCAACGGGAAGCTGGAACGGCCTGGGTCTCTGCTTGGGTTAGCGGCCAAGACCCCCTCGATCTCAAGAAAGGCGCCTAGGATGTACTTTGACTCGTTCTCTGATCTGATGGCCATGGGTAAACACGGTTTCTACGTGTGGACTGCCTATGGAGCCACCATCCTGGTCTTTGTCGGCAGCTTTCTCGCGCTGCGCGCCGCCCAGAGAAAACAGCTGCGGCACCTGCACTGGCAGGCATCCCTAAGGCAGGGCGCCGCAGCCGAGGCGGCTGACAGCGGTTCGTTAGATCACGGGGAGGGAACGAGTGAACCCTAAGCGCAAGCAGAGGCTCTATCTGACCATATTTTTATTTGTCGTTGCGTCGGCTACCACCGCGCTGCTGATTTTAGTTTCTGGCGAGAATATGAATATGTTCTATCCGCCAATTGACGTGGCGTCAGGCAAGGTGCCAGCAGACCGGCAGATTAGGGCTGGGGGCATGGTGTTGGAAAATAGCGTTGATCGACAGCCGGACAGCCTGGCGGTGCGTTTTGTGCTCACGGATTACCAGGGGTCTTTTTTTGAGGTGTCCTATGTTGGAATCCTGCCGGATTTGTTTCGGGAGGGTCAGGGCATCTTAGTTGAAGGTAAGCTGGACGCCGCTGGAACCTTCCAGGCTGAACGTGTCCTAGCCAAGCATGATGAAAACTATATGCCGCCAGAGCTAATGGATTTGCAGCAGGGGCCGGGCAGCACCGCCTCGGCTTCAGAATTTGGGACGCCGCTATGATTCCAGAATTAGGACATTTCAGTTTGGCGCTCGCAGGGGCGCTCAGCCTGGGTGCGGGCATTTTAGGACTCTGGGGATATGGGCATGCGCAGCTGCAGCGCAGCACCCAATCAATGGTCGTGGGTCAGTTCGTCTTTGTGGCCGCAGCCTTTGCCGCGTTGATGCATGCGTTCTTAACGGATGATTTCAGCGTGGCCTATGTGGCCAACCATTCAAATTCGCTGCTGCCTTGGTATTACAAGGCTAGCGCGGTTTGGGGTGGCCACGAGGGCTCCTTTCTCCTGTGGATATTGATTATGAGTGTATGGATGGCCGTTTTTTGCGGTCTATCATCACAGTATCCACGACCCTTTGCTGCGAGAGTCCTGGGCGTATTGAGCTTGCTCAACCTTGGCTTCATCTGCTTTTCCTTGCTCACAAGCAATCCGTTCTTGCGGCTGATCCCCATGACCCCTCTAGATGGTGCCGACCTCAACCCCCTGCTGCAGGACTTCGGCTTAATTGTTCATCCTCCTCTTCTCTATACCGGGTACGTTGGGCTTGCCGTGCCCTTAGCTTTTGCCATCGCGGCCTTGCTTCAGGGTCGCGTGGATGCAACCTGGGCGCGCTGGGCACGGCCCTGGACAAATATGTCCTGGGCTTTTTTAACTGCGGGGATCACGCTGGGCAGCTGGTGGGCTTATTATGAACTCGGCTGGGGCGGCTGGTGGTTCTGGGATCCCGTAGAAAATGCCTCCTTTATGCCTTGGCTTGCAGCGACAGCGCTCATCCATTCCCTCTCGGTGACCGAAAAACGAGGGACCTTCAAGAGCTGGACTCTATTGTTGGCGATTACGGCGTTTTCCTTCTCTCTTTTGGGCGCCTTTATCGTTCGCTCTGGCGTCCTAACGTCCGTGCATGCGTTTGCGGTGGATCCGGAGCGGGGCATGTTTATCTTGATCTTCCTCGCCCTGGTGGTTGGCGCATCGCTGCTGCTTTACGCCCTTCGTGGCAGCCAGCAGTATGTTCGCGTTGGCTATTCGGCGCTTAGTCGAGAGCTGTTTATGCTGCTCAACAATTTGGTCATGATCATTTCATTGGCCGTGGTGCTGTGGGGCACCCTGGCTCCTATCGGCTATGAGGCGATGACGGGAGATAGAATCTCCATTGGCGCGCCATTCTTTAATCTTTTCTTTGTTCCCCTTGGCCTCTCGCTGCTGGTGTTGCTTGCCGTGTTGCCAAGACTCAACTGGAAACGGACTCGAACCCAAGCCCTTAAAACGCTGTGGTTGTTTGGTGCGGTGGCAGGCCTGGTAGCGGTTAGCGCCTGGTACCTGTTAGATCCCGCCTCTCTGGGCGTTGTTGCGGCCATCGGACTCGGGTTTTGGGTAATCCTTGCCCAGCTCAGTGACCTGCTAAAGCGCGTGGTTAAACGGGCCTCTATGCCCGCTGCCTATATTGGCATGACCCTAGCGCACTTTGGCTTTGCCATCGGCTGTATCGGCATCGCCGTAACGGCGACTCAGTCAGAAGAGTTAGACGTTCGCATGGTGCCTCAGCAGAGTGTGGCGCTGGGTTCTCAAAAGGTCACATTCCTGGGTGCCATAGACGTTGAGGGACCAAATTACGTAGCGCGACAGGGTATTTTCGTTGTGGAATCCGGCGACAAGAGCTACGAGCTTCGGGCGGAAAAGCGCCAGTATTTGGCCGGGGGGAACGTCATGACTGAGGCAGCCATACGGCCAGGGCTGTTTGGCGACACCTATATTTCCATGGGGGAGTCCTTGGGCCAGGGTGCCTGGGCCATTCGCCTTCAGTACAAACCCTTGGTGCGGTGGGTGTGGTTGGGCGCCTTGCTCATGGCCTTGGGGGGCATGCTGGCAGCGCTGGATAAACGCTATCAGCGCGTGCGTGCGACTCCTTCGGTACCGGTCTCTCCACTCGAAGAGCCCAAGGTTATGGGTTAGCCACCCCGGGGGACATGATTGTGAATCGGATGAGTTTTTTTATTCCCTTGGGAACGTTTTTGGTCATTCTAGGGATCGGCTATGTCGGCTTTAGCCTAGACGACAGGAAGCAGCTACCCTCTGCCCTATTGGATAAGCCTTTCCCTGAGTTTTCAGCGAACTCGTTGCTGGACCCCGAGCTGCGAATCCGGCGCCAAGATTTGCTTGGCAAACCGACGCTGGTGAACGTGTGGGCCACATGGTGCCCCACCTGTCTCAGTGAACACGACCAGCTAATGGACATCGCCGGGATGACAGAGATTCGGATGGTGGGTATCAACTACAAGGATGACGTCGAGAAGGCTCAGCGCTGGTTAGCCCAGTATGGAAACCCCTTTGACTTAGTTATTCGGGATGAACGTGGCTTGCTCGGGGTGGAGCTGGGTGTTTACGGTGCGCCGGAGACGTTCTTGTTAGATGCGCAAGGCAACATTGTCTATAAGCGCGTGGGTGACGTGAACCCCAGGATTTGGCGCGACGAACTTTTGCCACGCTTTCGTCTGCTGGAGGTGGAGATGGTGTCTCGGGACGAGGCCTCGTGAGCATTCAGCAAGTGCTAGGTCGCTGGCCTGGCCTATTCAGATCATTGGCGCTGCTGCTGTGTCTGGTCTGTCAGGGAGTGGTCTTGCCTGAGGGGGCCGCAGAGGGTCAGATCGATATTTTGAGTTTCGAATCAGTAGAGCAGGAGCGGCGCTATCGTGCCCTGATTAGCGAGTTTCGTTGTCCCAAATGCCTAAACACGAACCTAGCCGGAAGCGATGCGCCTATTGCCAAGGACTTACGCCTGCTGGTGCATCGCCTGCTGGTGGAAGAAGGCCTGGCCGATGATGAAATTACTGCCTACCTTCAGGCTAGGTACGGGGACTTCGTTCTTTACCGGCCACCCTTCTCCTCACAAACCTGGTACATCTGGCTCGTGCCCATCGGGCTTGGCCTGATAGCGGTCGCGGTGGTGATGGGTCTTTTAAAGTCTGCTCGACGTTCATCGACCCAGCTTTCTCCAGAGGATCGGGCTCGGCTCGACGCCATGATACGAGAGCGCTGATGCTGTTCATGGTATTGCTGGCCGCTCTGGCGCTGCTCTTTGTCATTGGACCGCTGCTGTGGCGCGTGCGAGCGTCCAGTGCTCGCGAGGATTCAGTCAATGCCAGCCTGGCTTGGTACCAGCAGCGCCTTTCGTTGTTAGCAGAGGAAGCAGCAGACCCAGTCTCGCTTGCAGAAATGGAGGAAGAGCTTGCTGCGGTACTGTTAGCAGAGCATCCCCAGGAGGCGCTGGCTCAGGCCGAGAAAGGTTTGGAGCCTGTGGGCGATGCAAGCTGGACGCCGCAGAGGGTGACGAACGCTTTGTTGGTGTTCGGTATCCTACTGCTGGCCATTGCAAGCCTCACCTACGCCAGATTGGGCAGCATGGCGCTGCCCGAGCTGCAGGGTGCTGAAGCGGTCCTGTCGCTGTCTCCAGAAACCCAGCGGGATGAAATCCTGACCTGGGTGCAGCGACTGGAAGCCCGAGCGGCCCAGACCGAGGATGCTAAGGTCCTGTACCTGCTCGGCCATGGGCGCCTGAAACTGAGTGACTTTCAGCAGGCAGAGCGAGACTTCGCGCGCGCCTCGGCACTATCCCAGGGGGACCCCAGCGTGGACTTTTATTGGTTTCAGGCGCGTTACCTCGCTGCTCAAGGCGTCTTGGATCAAGGCAGTCGCGAGCTGGCAGAGAAAATATTGCGGGCGGATCCCAACAACGCTCAAGTCCTGGAGATTTTGGCGGTAGCGGCCATCGGTGAGGGAGATGCGGAAACTGCCATCCGGATGCTGAATCGAACCCTAAACAATCCCGTGACGGTTGAACGAGAAAAAGCCACGGCGACGGCCATAGCCAATCTTCGAGAGACCTTGGTAGAGCAGGTTGGGCCAAAGATCCGCGTGGCCGTGAGCGCATCGGCTATGCCCCCGGCCGGCGCCACGGTATTTGTGGTTGCCAGGCCGCCAGGAGGGGGCATGCCCTTCGCGGTGGCCCGGCGCTCTGTGGCGCTGCTGCCCTTTGACGTTGTGCTGGATGATCTGGTGAGTATGAGCGAACAGCGCAAATTGAGTCAGGCAAGCGAGATAGAGGTAGCCGTTCGCATTAGCGCGAGTGGAAGTGCTACCGCACAGGAGGGAGACTGGAGTTGGCGTTCTGGGGCCTTGGATTGGGCTCAGCCTGGGGGCGATGAAACTAAGATCGCGACGATTTCGGCGAATGTATCTCCGCCAGACGGTTAGCGGAACAGGTTATGGCGTGGGTTGTTATAAAATGATTACACATGCCTCGCGGATGAATTAAGCTTGCAGCGGGCAGCGAGAGCGGGGTGAAGTGTCCAGGATGGAGCAAGGTCGACGGCAGGGGTTGCTCCATGCCGTGGCCAAGGGCAGCGTCTAGAGCACGGGGAAACAACGATCTATGAGACTGAAACAGATCAAGCTGGCTGGCTTCAAGTCCTTCGTTGATCCCACAACCGTGACGTTGCCGGGCAATCGGTGTGCTGTCGTGGGCCCGAACGGCTGCGGTAAATCAAACATTATCGATGCCGTGCGATGGGTGATGGGGGAAAGCTCGGCGAAGCAGCTGCGCGGAGAAAACCTCACTGACGTAATCTTCAATGGGTCGAACACCCGAAAACCAAATGCCGCGGCCAGTATCGAGCTGACCTTTGATAATTCGGATGGGCGTATCGGCGGTGAATATGCGGCCTATACGGACATTGCCATTCGTCGCGAAGTGAGTCGGGACGGACAGTCTAGCTACATCTTGAACGGATCCCGAGCTCGTCGACGTGACATCCAGGATATCTTCTTGGGCACCGGGTTTGGTCCGCGCAGCTATTCGATTATCGAGCAAGGCATGATCTCTCAGTTGGTTGAGGCGAAGCCCGAAGAGCTGCGAGCCTACCTGGAAGAAGCGGCAGGTATCTCAAAATATAAGGAGCGCCGGAGAGAGACCGAAAATCGAATCAGGCATTCACGCGAAAACCTTGAGCGCGTGAACGACATTCGCGAAGAATTGGGGCGTCAGCTGGACCGGCTTCAGCGCCAGGCTCAGGCAGCCGAGCGCTATCGCGGTTTGAAACAGGAAGAGTCTCTCTTGCATGCACAGCTTTATGCCCTGCAACACAAAAGGGTACGCGTCGAGCTGGACCAAGCTGAACGGGTGATCCTGGAGCGTCAGACCGCGCTGGAGGGCAAGGTGGCCGAGCAGCGGTCGCTGGAGGCGGATATCGAAGGCGGACGCAGTCAGCTGTCCCTGAAAACGGAAGAGTTCAACGAGGTTCAGGCGAAATATTATGGTTTCGGCACAGAGATCACCCGAACCGAGGAAAGCCTGGCCTTTAATCGCCAGCGGATGCAGCAGCTTCAGGAAGAGTTGACTCAAGTTGAGCGTCGTCGTGAGGAGGCAAACCAGCAGGTGGCCCTAGACGACCAGCAAATTCTCACCATGCAAACAAATATCTCGGAAATCCAACCTGATGTTGAAGCCCGTGCCCAAGCCGATGCCTCTACGCAGGCCGCGCTGTCAGAGGTCGAAGAGCAGCATCGGGGATGGCAGCAACGCTGGGATGCCTTTAATCAGCAGCAGGCGGCAAATCAAAGACAGTCGGACGCTGAGCAATCCAAGTTAGAATATCTAGAGCAGCTGGTTCAGCGCATCGATCTTCGATCGAAGGAACTAGAGCAGCAGCATCAGGCCCAGCCCCCGGAACAGGGGCAGCTCGTGGAGCAAATGGCGCTAGAGATTAATGATCTTGAGGATGCCAGTGAGGTGCTCAAGAGGCAGATAAGCGAGAGCATTTCACAATTGACCGCCAAGCGAAGTGAGATCGCGGCCAAGGAGACGGAGCTCGATGGAGCACGAACCGCCGTCCAGGATTTACGTCATCAGCTAGCGGGCCTTCAGGCCACCCAGGACGCCGCCCTGCGCGGGCACGTGCAGGAAGCCGAAGCCTGGATTACGTCAAACGGACTGTCACAGGCGCGAAGGCTCGGGGAGAATCTAGCGGTCGCCCCGGGTTGGGAAACGGCGGTTGAGGCAGTGCTTGGGCGCTTTATGCAGGCCCTGCACGTCGAGCGTCTCGATGATTTTGCGGAAACGCTGATGGAATTGGCTGACGGTGATTTGGCGCTGATCGAGGCGAGTACGCAAAACGGTTCAGATGCCCACAACGACGCCGTGGACCTGCCGCCGCTGAACTCCTTGTTGCGCTCAAAATCCAATGTGGCCAGCTCTCTCCTCTATGGTGTCTTTGCGGCCGAGTCTGCGGCGGTGGCGCTGGCAAACCGTCCTCATCTGCAGGTCGGGCAGAGCATTGTGACTCGGGAGGGTTTTTGGCTGGGCGTTGATTGGATTCGAGTGCTCCATGACTCTGACCAAATGGCGGGCATTATTGAGCGCGGACAACAACTCGAGAATCTTAATCTCCAGGTTGAGGACGCTGAGTCGGGGCTAAACGAGGTCGTTGCAGAGCAGCATCGGCTGCGGGAAGAGGCAGAGCAGCTGGAGAGGCGTAGAGATGAGTTCCAGGGGCGGGCCAACGAGCTGAATGCGAGTTTAAGCTCTCGACGGATGGATCATGGCGTGACTCGGGTCAAGCTCGAGGAGGCTACGGTGAGACAGCGGCAGCTTGCTGCTGAGGCAACGGATCTGGCACGGCAACGCACTCAAGAAGTCGCTCGAATAGAGCAGGCCAAGGCTGCTCTAGCGGAGGTAAGGCTCACTGAAGAGCGTTTAGAGGCGCAGAACAAGCTGCTTGTGGAGGAACGAGATGGCCTACAGCGGGCGCTGCAGGAACGTCGAGACGAGGCTCGGGGCAGCCGAGAGCGGTTCCATGAAGCGAACCTTCAGCTGGAGTCACTGCAATCTCAGCTGGCGGTCAGCCTCACCGCACGGCAGCGTATGCAGCAGCAACGGCAGGCGCTAGTTGAGCAGGTGGAGCGGATTCAAACGGGGATTCAGGAAAGCACAAAGCCGCTACCTGAGCTCCAGGAAAATTTGCAGCAGCTGCTGAGCGATCGCGGCGAACAGGAGACCACGCTCGCCAAAGTGCGTGAGGAAACTCAGGCCTTTGAGGCTGCAATAAAGTCATTGGAGGCTGAGCGCAGCAAGGTGGTGGAGGACCTGTCAAATATTCGCGACGGGCTCGAGCAGTTGCGGGTACGTCGCCAGGGCATGTCCGTAGAGGAAGCAAATTTTCTCTCCCAGCTCAGTAACACGGGCCACGCGCTGGAGGAGATCAATGAAACGATGCCAGAAGAGGCGAATGAAACGGTCTGGATGGAAGAGATAGAGCGCATGCAGCGTCGCATCCAGCGGCTGGGTGCGATCAACCTCGCCGCTATTGACGAGTTCCAGCAAGAATCTGAGCGAAAACAGTTCCTAGACGCTCAGGCGGAAGATTTAGAGCTGGCGCTGGCCACATTGCAGGACGCGATGCAAAAAATTGATCGCGAAACGAAGGTCCGCTTCAAAGAAACTTTTGATGCCGTCAACGTGAAACTCGGCGAACTTTTCCCCAAGGTCTTTGGCGGAGGCAGCGCCTATTTAGAGCTTACGGGTGACGATTTGTTGGATACTGGCGTGAGTCTGATGGCGCGTCCTCCTGGGAAACGTAATGCCAGCGTACAGCTGCTGTCCGGGGGCGAGAAAGCCATGACGGCGGTGGCCCTCATTTTTGCAATATTTCACCTCAACCCCAGTCCGGTCTGCCTGCTGGATGAGGTGGATGCGCCATTGGATGATATGAACGTGAGCCGATTTGCGGCGCTGATCAAGGAAATGTCGGAAAGCGTCCAGTTCCTTGTGATTACGCATAACAAGATTACGATGGAGATGGCCGACTATCTCATGGGGGTTACCATGCAGGAGCCAGGGGTCTCTCGCCTGGTTTCGGTAGATGTGGACGCCGCGGCAGAGTTAGCGATTGCCTAGGCGCCCGACCCTGACTGGGCGCCCGACCCTGATTTGTGCAGATGAGACTAGCCTCAGGCGCAATTGCGGATAGAATACGGAGACGGTCGGCTGTTGTTTTATAGAACGACGCAGAATGGGTGAAGGCACAGCGTGGACAATCAAGACTTGGTGCTAATCGCTGGCGGCATTCTAATGGTGCTGGTGATTCTGCATGGACTTTGGGTTAAGTGGCGACAGCGTCGGCAGGATATCAGCTTTGACCTGGTGCAGAGCAGTGACCTGAACCCAGACCAAGACGCAGAAAGCGGCGTGCTGCCCGAATTGCCCAACGGGGGCGCGCGGTTGATTAGCGACGCCCTACAGGAAGCCTCTCTCCCCAGCACCCCGAATGATATGGTTGCGCAATCCGATGCTGGGCCAGACCCGTCGGTGCAGAACACGTTAAGCCAAGACAGGGAGGGAGGACAGCCAAGGGTTGGCGATGCCCCGAGTCAGCCCGTGACGCCAGATTTATTTGGTTCGGGTGATCCCCTGGTCACGGAGAAGCGATCAGGTCCGATTCAGGGTGAAGCCTCTAGCGCTACCCCTTCGGAACAGGCAACGGATACCTCCCAAGCCTCAGAGCTTTCTGAGGACGCCCTTTTGATTGTCGCCGTAATGGCGAAGCCCGATGCAGTCTTCCGCGGCACACCCTTGGTTGAGGCGCTGCGTGCTCAGGGGCTGAAGTTCGGGGAGATGAGTATTTTTCACCGTTTTGGGACGGCTCCGGAGGGCCGACGGTTTAGCGTGGCGAATGCCGTGGAACCGGGGACCTTTGACCTTGCAGATCTGGCCAGCCTCACGACCCCGGGCGTTACTTTTTTTATGCAGCTTCCAGTGCCGGGGGATGCCCAGGACACTCTGGATGAAATGCTTGCCGCAGCGCGGTCTGTAGCCGAAACCCTGGATGGCGATGTAAAGGACAACACGATGAGCGCCCTGACGGGCCAAACGGTTGAGCATTTTCGCCAGCGGATTGCTGATTACGCGCGTAAAACCCTAACTCGCCGTTCGAACCAAGACTGAGTTTCGGGATAGCCATGGACGACGATCTGCGTGCCAGAGTCGACTTCCTCCGTGAAGCCCTGGCATACCACCAATATCAGTATCATGTCCTTGATCGTCCCGAAATTGCGGATGCGGAGTACGACAAGCTCTTTGATGAGTTGCTCCAAATCGAGATCGAATATCCTGAAGCTGCCGGAGAGAATTCGCCTACGGCCAGAGTGGGGGCGGCCCCCTTAGCGGAGTTTGAGAAGGTCAGGCACCGTCGGCCCATGCTCTCCCTGGATAAATGCACGACCATAGAGGCGCTTGAGCAGTGGGTTGAGCGTTGCGGCACCCGGCTCGCGACTGACCAGCCTATAGCACTCACCTGTGAACCAAAAATTGATGGGGTCGCTGTGGCGCTTCAGTATCGACGCGGCCAGCTTGTGCTGGCAGCAACGCGTGGAGACGGTGACGAGGGCGAGAATATACTGGCTAACGTTAAAACCGTGGGCGCTATTCCCATGCAGCTTTTGGGCTCGGGCCATCCTGAGCTGATGGAGGTACGCGGCGAAATTTACATTGGGCTCGAGGACTTCAAAGCCTTTAATGAGCGCGCGCTGGCCCGAGGTGATCGACCTCTGGTGAATCCACGCAACGGCGCGGCGGGAAGCCTTCGGCAACTTGATTCCCGAGTGACGGCGACCAGGCCGCTCACGATGTTTTGCTATAGCTTGGGGTGGGCCGAAGGCGGCTGGGCGCCACAGACGCAGGTTGAAGTGCTTGAACGATTCTCAAGCTGGGGTTTGCGAACCAATCCCATGGTTGAATTGATTCAGGATACGACAAAATTGGGCCAGTATTTGGCGAAGCTGAGCGACCAGCGACAGCATCTTGGTTATGAAATTGATGGCGCTGTGATCAAGGTCAATGATCTGAATCAGCAACGGTTACTTGGATCTGTGACCCGCAAGCCAAGATGGGCCATCGCCTTTAAATTCCCAGCCGAAGAGGCTACGTCTGTGCTCGAGGAGGTGGTGTTTCAGGTGGGACGCACTGGCGCAGTAACTCCGGTTGCTCGGCTACAGCCCACCTTCGTTGGGGGCGTGACCGTTACCCAAGCCACCCTGCACAATATGGACGAGGTCAAAAGACTAGACCTGCATATCGGAGACCGGGTGTGGATTCGCCGTGCGGGGGATGTGATTCCACAGGTGGCCAATGTCATCCTGAACGCGCGACCGGACGACGCCACGCCCGTCCGTGCCCCGACCCACTGTCCTGTCTGTAGCGCAAAAATTGTGCGCGCGAATGACGAGGTAGTGGCTCGCTGCAGCGCGAGCAGAGACCAGTGTCCTGCCCAGCTCAAAGAGGGTTTGAGACACTTCGTCTCGCGACTGGCGCTGGATGTGGAGGGGCTTGGGGACAAGCTGATCGAACAGCTCGTTACCGAGAAACTTGTGACCAACGCAGCAGATCTATTCACGCTCTCCAGAGCGAGCCTTGTCGGCCTTGAGCGAATAGGTGAGAAATCGGCTGATAACCTGTTGGCGGCGCTTGAGCGTTCTCGAAAGACCACGCTACCCAGGTTTGTTTACGCCCTGGGCATTCGTGAGGTTGGTGAAGCCACTGCTCTGGCTCTAGCCAGGCACTTCTTCACCATCGAAGCCCTAATGGAGGCTAATCTGGAGCACTTGGAGGCCGTGCCGGACGTTGGCCCAGTGGTTGCGCTGTCCATTCAGCAATTTTTCGCTCTGGATGACCACAAAGATTTAGTGCGGGCCCTGCAGGAAGCGGGAGTCACGTGGCCAGAGGTCGAAAGAGAAAATGCCCAGGCCCCGCTCGCGGGTGAAACGTGGGTGTTAACCGGTTCCCTTGAGCGATTTAACCGTAGTAAGGCCAAGGCGCTGCTGGTTAGCCTTGGCGCTCAAGTGGCGGGGTCGGTCTCAAAAAAAACCGCCGTCGTAGTTGCCGGTACCGATGCAGGGTCGAAATTGGTCAAGGCCCAGGAGCTCGGGATTCGGGTCATATCAGAGCAGCAGTTGGTGAATCTTTTTGAGGAGAATAATATTGCGCTATAGAAGCAAACTGGTTGTCCTGCTGATGTTGTGCCTGGGTGTTGGTGGCTGTGCGTCCGGAGGAGGTAATCCGGCCAACATTTGTTCTCTGCTCAAAGAAAATAGAAGCTGGGTCAAGGATGCTCGACGTGCGCAAAAGCGTTGGGGCCTGCCAACCCATGTTGGCTTCGCCTTCGTCTACAGGGAATCCTCCTTTAACGCGAAGGCTAAGCCACCGAGAAAAAAGCTACTGGGCGTGGTGCCCCTGGGCAGAGAATCCTCTGCCTATGGTTATGCGCAGGCGACGGATGAAGCCTGGAAAGACTATCGTCGAGCGACGAAAAAGCGTCTTGTGCAGAGGGATGACTTTGGAGATGCCCTTGATTTTATCGGTTGGTACAACAGCGAAAGCCATCGGCGGCTGGGCCTCAGCAAGTGGGATACCTATAATCTCTATCTGGCTTACTACAGCGGGCACGGCGGATACGCGAGAGGGCACTGGAAAAAGTCAGCCGCGATTAAGGGCTATGCCAATAAGACTACGCGCCAGGCGGGTATTTATGCTCGCCAACTCAAGCGATGTCCGATCTGAGCGTTAAAGCTGAAACAGCTTCGTGGGCGGTTGCGGCAGGGTATCTGAATGTTTGATGAGCTGGGTTAGCCAGCTGATGTAGGGCCTTGCATGGCGCAATAACTTGCCGACGCTGGTATCTTTTTCGTCGGCGCGGAAGGCTCTACGAAAGACCGGCGAATAATAAAGCGGTTTACCAAAGTAAACCGAATGCTCTGAAAACGCATTCCTAAGTTCATTGAACTCATCGCGGCTGTCCACCATGTTAGGTAATAGCACGACGGGTGGAGGGGGACCCTCTAGGTTTGTTTTATGTTTTCCGAATAGGGTCTCCAGTTCTGCCAGGTACTTACGCGTGGCAAAAACGTCCGCATCACCCACTGAGGTGGGCACAAAGACCACGTTGCAATGCGTCAGAAAAGTGCTTCTAGACGGCTCGTTGCCTGCGGGACTATCGAAAACAATAAATTTCTCGGTATGACTGTAAGGAAAGTCTGAACCCATATGATTGATCAGACTGCCGTTGTTTGGCGACCCGGAATTCAGAAAGAAATCATCATTCTCGAGTACGCTGAAACGATGGTTGGCAAAACGCTGCAGAGAGTCGCTGGTCGTCTTTTGCACATCCAGATCAATGAGCTCTACCCGCGTATTCGGGTGCTGCGTTGCCAAGCCGAGGCCTGCCATAAGGGCTAGCGTGCTCTTGCCCACGCCGCCCTTGGAGTTTGCGAACACCACAGACCGAGGTCTAGCCGATGTTTTAGACCGGTCAAGGTATTGGATGTCGGAATTCAAGGTCGAATCCATGCAATACCGAGCGGGCTAAACAAGCTCCTCGCGAGCCTCGTCATCGGTCCCACCTAATGAAGCCGTGAAAGCCTCTAGCCTGTCGGAGACGACCGGGGTTTCAATGTCGGCGTCCCAGTCCGTGGAAATTTCACCCACGAGCTTTGCGCCTTCCATGCATTCAATGGAGCCGTATTTAATGTTGCCGCGAATGCGTCCTGAGGCGCATACCGTCAGCTTGCCAGAAAGCTGGAGGCTGTCTTCTACGGTGCCCTCTACCTCGGCCGTTTCACCTGAAATATCGCCTTGAACGCAGCCGCCAGGACCGACAATGAGATGCTTCACCGCCACCTTACCAACGATTTTACCATCAATTCTGGCAGTGCCGTCGATGGCCAGAGAAGCGCCCTCGAGGTGTGTTGCGGGTCCGACATAAAATTCGTATTCAGATTCGTTTTGCTGAGCCATTTTTTAATCCCTCTAGGTTATTCAGATTTCGCGTACGCACATAGAAAGCGCATTGAGTGATCAGTCAGATCAAGCGCTCTCTTTGACTTCCTTTCTATCGTTTCCGGGTTCCCGTTTGCTGCTGTCATCCATGGTGACAAGTTCCCCCGTGATCACCGCGCCTGGGCTAACGGCCAATTGGTGAAAGCGAATGACCCCACTCACCTGTGCCTTTGGACCGATGACCACGCTGTTTGTGCCGGTCACGTTCGCGTCCACCTCGCCGAAAATTTCGACGCGGGGAGCACTCACTTCTCCAGAAAAAGCACCATTTTCCAGAATCTTTACGGTGCTAGTCCCATCTTCAGCTCCGGTAACGGACCCATTGACAGTTCCCGCAATGACAAGTTCTTTGCAAAAAGACAGGTCTCCGCTCAAATAGGTGCCGGCTGCGACTAAACTGGTTGCAGCATTTGGGCTCACTTTTGAACTCATACCAACGAACCTCGGCGATCTTCTCTACCTATATCGGCTTAGTTTACTATAAGTTGACACTAATGCCGACAAGTTCTCTGATTCGCGTTCCGAAGTGTTAGTAGCTAACGCCCATGCCAGGGCGCGCATCATTGCTGACGCCGTAAGAGGGGATGGGGTAGCGAAGGCCGTTTTGTGACAGGGCGTCAAGGCCTTGGAGAACCTTTGGCAGGAAGGATGGCGGGATCGCCATCAACAATTCGTCCTCCATAACGCCACCATAGCGGCGCTCAGCAAAACACGGGATCGATAGACTGGGTTCGCCGCATGCTAGCGCTCTGCCCCAAGAATCGGCGCAAGCGGATTCTCCAACACAGCTAAAGGTGAGCTTTTTGTAGCCAGTCCACTGCAGACCATTGATAAAGAGAATCATCTGCGCCGGGGTCGCATAGATGAGACAGATATCCGGAGGATCCAGGCGTCCGCTGGCGAGCGGACTCACCGCCATGGCCTCATATTTACCGAAGGGGACGACGTCCATGGCGGCTTGATGAGCGGCGGCGTCCTCTTGCTTGCTGAACCAAACGCCAGTCATCTGTTCACCGGACAGCCAGTCCTCATCTCGGGGGTGCAACCCCAAAACGGTACTGCACTGGGCACCAACCAGGTCCGAAGCGGTAATGCCGACCGTCCAGCCATTTCTGCACGCCTGGCCGACAATTTGATCCGGCGTATGGATATGGGCCGGGCGACGAATTCTTGGAATCGCCTCCATGTCAGCCAGAGATTCGAACAGCTTCATCCCAATGGGCGTTGTTCTCAGACGCAGGAATTTATTGAGGCCATCGACCACCGCTGCGCCATTGAAATCCGACTCCTTGGCGATCAGATCAGACATGAATCGGCCTTCCCGGCGTCTAGCCTTTAACCCGCTCAAAGTTCGGCGGTCTTTTCTCGATAAAGGAGCGAACGCCTTCTTTGAAATCGTCGCGCTTCAGGCTGGATGCCATCCAGTCGTTGGTTTCCTGCATGGCAGCGCCAAGCTCTGCGTTCATATGCCGGTAGACTTGGGCCTTCATTACGCGCATCGAGACCGGTGCGGCCGACGCCGCCAGTTCGCGAATGTAGGCTTGAGCGGCCTCCTTGGACTCACCGTCTTCAACCAAACGCTCCGCGAGGCCGAGGCTTTTGGCTTCTTCTCCGTTAAACTTCCGCGCGCTCCACAGCAGGTCCAGTGCATTGCCTGAGCCGACCAGCCTAGGGAGCGTCCAGCTAATCCCATGCTCAGCGATCAGGCCACGCTGGGAGAATGCGGTACTAAATTTAGCGCTCCGTTCAACAAACCGCATATCCACCAGCGTTGCAACCGCTAGACCGAGTCCAGCGCAGGCGCCGTTTATGGCAGCAATGACCGGCTTTTTGATGGACATTAGGTAGGAATAGGTGATCTGGAAATTTTCTCCCAGGTCCGCATCCCCAGGATTGGCCTCCAGGTGACTCAAGTCTTCAGGCTGGCCGCCCGACCCACTGTTCATAGAATCCAGGGCGTTCATATCCATACCCGGACAGAATCCCCGACCTGCACCAGTGAGCACAATGCCAACAACTCGCTCATCAGATTCCGCCGCGGCCAAGGCATGCTGGATTTCTTTTAGCATACGAACGGTGAAGGCGTTGAGTGCCTGGGGCCGGTTCATTGTGATGGTTGCTACGGGATCTTCCACATCGTAGACGATGTCTTGATATTCAGTTTGAGACACGTTGGTTCCTCCTTGCGTGATGGGCGGAGGTTAACTGCTCTCGTAAAAAAATGGCAGCCCTTGATCGCGTCGGGTGGGAGCACTTGCTTAGCGTTCTGTGTCCCGGCGTCCGCGGAAGAAGGTCACGCTCTTAAATTCGTCGAACTCCCCTAGGTTCGGGTAGGTAAGGGCTTCAACCCGGGCAAAGGCAGTGAACTCAGAGTGGTCGATATGCTCGATGCGTGAATCCGCGACAATGACCGTATCCCCTCGATTAAGGCACTGATCCAGCAGTCCGAAGTTGCTACGGTCATACAGCACATCGGCCAATAGAACGATATCCACCCGCTCGGGCAGATGAGATAAATGTGGGATGAATTCAAGCGTGGATTCGTTAATCGCTGCATTGGCTCGACAGCAGTCCAGGGCATCAGGATCGAGGTCACAGGCCCAAACCTGATGCGCGCCAGCGAGTTTGGCCGCTATGGCTGCCACGCCGCAGCCGGTGCCTATGTCGGCCACAATTTGGCCGGAGACGCTGTCTGGCTTCTCCAAAAGCCATTTTGCGAGGGCAAGCCCGCTGCCCCAACAGAATGACCAGTAGGCGGGTTCGGCAATGACGGCTCGCATGACCTCCTCTGGCAGGGGGCCAGTCGAGCATGCCGGATCCAGCAAAGCCAGACGAATCTGATCAAGCCCAGGTAATTCGGTGATCTGGAGCCTAGCCATCGGCAAGGTACGCTGGAGTGCTTTTTCGGCCGTCTCTAACAAGCCACGATCTTTCACAACGTTCTCGAACAGCATAAATGGGGGAACTGTGAGGCCAGATGGCCAAATTCCGATGCCCAGAATAGATGAAAGCCAGCGGATGCCTAGTCTTCAGAAGCAAAAATATTTACTCTGCTGCCTTTTCAGAGGGGCAGGCCATGACGTCAGAGCAGGATAACAACAACGATCGGAGTGGGGCTGAGAGTTTGGTGCAGACCTTTGTGGACGCCGGTGTGGATGTCTGCTTTGCGAATCCGGGTACCTCGGAGATGCACTTTGTTGCCGCGCTGGACACTAATCCAGGTATGCGCTGTGTATTGGGGCTATTCGAGGGTGTGGTGACCGGGGCTGCTGACGGCTATGCCAGAATGAAAGGAATGCCTGGGGCGACGCTAACCCACCTGGGGCCTGGTCTGGGTAACGGTCTTGCTAATCTTCATAATGCCAAAAAAGCGCGCTCACCCGTCGTCAACGTTATTGGAGATCATGCGACCTTTCATCGGAAATACGATGCGCCGCTGACGTCAGATGTGGAGGGGATTGCAAGGCCCGTGAGCGGGTGGCTTAAGGTGGCTCAGTCCGCGGATGATGTCGCCAGGGACGGTGCGGAGGCCGTGCAGGCGGCGTTGGCACCGCCGGGCCAGGTTGCAAGCCTAATCCTCCCAGCCGATACCGCATGGAATCGTACATCCTCGGTCGCTGCGCCGCTGCCACGCCGAGAGCCGACTCCAGTGAGCGATGATCTTGTTCGCGACAGTGCCTCTGCACTCAAGTCAGGCGAGCCCGCAGTGCTACTGATAAACGGAATATTGACTGAGGACCGACTGGCTCTGGCAGATCGAATTGCTCAGAAAACTGGTGCGAGGGTGATTGCGGACACCTTTGTTTCCCGCACTCAGCGCGGTGCGGGGCGTGCTCAGGCATTGCGGTTGCCCTATTTTGGTGAGCAAGCCGCCAAGGTGCTTGCCGGCACGAAACATTTGATTCTCGTGAGTTCTCAGCCGCCCATTACCTTTTTCGCCTATCCGGACAAGCCGAACTGGCTGACGCCCGAAGGGTGTGCGCTGCATACGCTTGTGGAGAGAGATGGGGACATTGATGGGTCCTTGGAAGCCCTGGCAGAGGCTGTGAGTGCTGAAAGTCAGACACCCCTCCTGACGCCCTTTGAGCGCCCTGATCTGCCGAAGGGGGAGCTCAATCCCCAAACCATAGGTGTTTCCCTGGCGCATCATTTTCCTGAGAACGCGGTTGTCGTTGATGAAGGCGGTACTTGCGGTGGTGGATGTACTTCGGCAACCCGTAACAGCGCGCCCCACGATTGGCTGTTGCTCACCGGTGGGGCCATCGGATACGGACTACCAGCAGCAACCGGTGCCGCCATTGCCTCTCCGGGTCGTCGGGTGATCAATCTTCAGGCTGACGGTAGCGCCATGTATACGGTGCAGGCACTCTGGACCCAAGTTCGTGAACAGCTCGATATAACCACGATTATTTTCGCCAATCGTAAATACGCCATCCTGCAAATCGAATTTGCACGAGTAGGTGCCCATAACCCTGGCCCGAAAGCCATGAGCATGCTTGACCTCGGCAATCCGGAACTGAGCTGGGTAGACTTGGCTAAGGGGATGGGCATGCCCGCCTGGCGAGCAACGACTCTGGAGGAGTTTAATAGCGCACTAGCACGCTCGTTAAGCGAATCAGGCCCGTCACTCATCGAGGCCATTGTCTAGCATAGTATCCAATGCCACTATACGCAGGAAACCTGACCGTTTGAGAATGTAGGGTCCTAGTCATGGATACGAAGCAGCCTTGTTGGAGGTGTTTGGTCTGGGTGAGCCTGTTTCTTTTATATAGCTACCCCCCTTCGGCTGTGGCACAGCACACGGTGCAGGACCTGAGATTTCGGCTTGGACCGATATTGATTGGCACCCTGCAGATTGAGGTCGCCATAAACAATCTGCATGCAGACAGCTCTGTTAAACCGCCCCGGAAGATCGCTATAACCGGTGCGGTTCGGGGTCCCTTTCGACTGGTAGAGGACTATGAAGCGACGGCAAGTTTGCTGTTCAAGGGAGACGAGCGCAGATTTATATTGGACGGTAGAGACAACGGGGTGGCTGAGCGGCGCGTCATTCAGTTCAACTCAGGGCGGCCTCCCGAGGTGCTTGAATTTTCTGATTCTACGGCTGACCGTGCCTTACAGGTGCAGGAAAGCTGGGCTGCCGACACCACAGACCCGCTGTCCACTCTTCTGAGCATGATGCAGGCGGCTATAGCGAACCGCTCATGTAGCTGGTCAGGTTGGATATATGATGGAAAGCGCAGGTACCGCGCGCGGATGTTCCAGGACGCGGGCAGAACACCGGCGCATTCAGAGTCGAGCGAGGGTGGTTCGAAGACCGGGAACAGGCGATATCACTGTACCCTGGTGCTGAAAGGCGGCCAGGGCGGTGGGGCAGAGGCCGGTTTCAAGGAACCAAACGTTGCGACAAAGCATGAGCCAGAAGGGGTTGCGTCGACCAGCAAGAGCAAGTGGCTGGCAATTTGGCCTTTCGGTCCAAGAGATAGGCGGCTGGATTTTTGGTTTCACGTTTGTGAGGGGAATATCGCTTTGATCGAATCTGTTGAAATGCCCACACCCATCGGAATGATCCAATCAAAGTCTGCCACAGGCTGTGCAGCGACGGTTGATTGAGGCCCCGGCGATAGAGCTGTGCTGGTTAGAGGGCTTTTTAGAGTGAAAAAAAGGGTGTATAACAAAAAATTCGGATTGTATTTTCGCCGCGCTAGCGTAACAATAGC
>CENJ01027296.1_pt1 | contig 41680 bp, 41 predicted proteins | sample 356161 | NCBI WGS metagenome assembly CENJ01 (sample SAMEA2619531, study PRJEB7988) | marine metagenome | biome: marine biome (ENVO:00000447); feature: surface water layer (ENVO:00002042); material: "saline water (ENVO:00002010), including plankton (ENVO:xxxxxxxx)" | depth 5 m | reverse complement strand
GTAGATGAAGAATCTATTTTAGATGATGAAGCCTATCAACGAGGAACATCCGTTTATTTAGTAGATCGAGTCGTACCGATGCTGCCAGAAAATTTATCGAACGGTTTGTGTTCTCTTCGTCCAAATGAGGAAAAACTAACCTACGCTGCAGTATTTGAGGTGGACACAAAGGGCACACTCCACAAAGAGTGGTTTGGTAAAACTGTTATTTGTTCCAATCATCGTTTTGCTTATGAAGAAATTCAATATGTACTAGACACCAATGGGGCAACAGTAGCCGAAAGCCATTCTTTAACGGGTAAAGAATACACCATTCCTAAAACAACGATCTTTGCAATTAGTGAACTTAATCGATTGGCTCAATTGTATAGAAAGCAACGCATGTTGGCTGGTGCTATATCTTTTGATCGTAAAGAAATACAGTTTCGCTTAGACGAAAAAGACCATCCTGAGTCCGTTTACTTCAAAGAGTCAAAAGCGGCACACCAGTTAATTGAAGAGTGGATGTTGATGGCAAATAGATCGGTAGCTACTTTTATAGGAAAGCAAAACCCTAAAAAACCTTTTGTTTATCGTGTTCATGATGAGCCCGATCAGGATAAACTTGACAACTTACAACAAGTGGTTAAAACGTTTGGGTATGCATTTAACTCAAATTCAAAACAATTAAATAAAGAAATCAATTCCTTACTGAAAACAACACATGGAAAGAAAGAGCAGCACATGATTGATACGCTTACTTTACGCTGTATGAGTAAAGCTGTTTATACGACAGACAATATTGGTCATTACGGTTTGGGTTTTGATTATTATAGCCATTTCACTTCGCCTATTCGCCGCTACCCTGATGTCTTGGTTCATCGTTTATTAGATTTTTATCTAAATGGAGGGAAAAACATAAATAAAGAACTTTTAGAAGAAGCATGCAATCATACATCACAACGAGAACAATTAGCTACAAAAGCGGAAAGAGAATCCATAAAGTTTATGCAGGTCAAGTTTATGGAAGACAAAGTGGGTCAAAAATTTGATGGAATTATCTCAGGAATAACGGAACGAGGTATTTATGTAGAAATAATAAGCAACAAATGTGAAGGGATGATTGCAGCACGAGATATGTCAGGAGATCACTTTTATTTCGACGAACAACAGCACGCAATGATTGGGCAAAAGACAAATCAAACATTTACACTTGGCGATCCAATATCAATTGTTGTAAAATCAGCGAACCTCTCAAAAAAACAATTGGATTTTGTTCTACCTTCAAATAATTAATACCTTTTATAACAATTAACCGTCATGTCTCGTTACTTATTGTTCTTTTTTTTATTCTCAACTCTTTCGTTTGCTCAACCCAATGCTTTAGAAAGCACAAATACACGCATAGTTGAATTATCGCCATACATTAATTTAAAAGTGTATTCAGGCATTTCCATCACGCTGCACACGTCCGATACGGATAGCTTAGTTATCCGATCAGAAACACCGGAAGAAGTTGTAGCCGTATTGAAGGGCAATACGCTCAAGTTGAGATTAGGATTAGAATATCTTCTTCAGAAATCAGAGACCAGTATAGAAGTGCACCATTCTCAACCTTTAGACTTAATTGACCTAAGTCAAGGTTCACAATTAACCACAGAAGAACCTATTGAACAAACAAGCTTATCATTGGTCTTACAAGAAGGGTCAATGGCCGAAATTGAACTTTCTGTATCACGTTTGAATGCCAAGGTTCAATCTGGGGCGAAGCTTTTTCCTTTTGGTAATGCAAAAAATGTGGTTGTTAGTTGTACATCTGGCGGGGTTTGTGAGGCAGATCAGCTTAGTGCGGAACAAGTAGATGTAAAGGCCAGTTTCGGAAGTGTTGCCTATGTCAAAGCAACTGCTTTAGTGGATGCTAAGGCAAGCGTTAATTCTACAATTCGTGTACACGGAACGCCAACAAAGTTGATAAGTAAAGAATCGGTAGGCGGTAAAGTAATTGAAATGAAATAAAAAACCCAAGTTAATCAACTTGGGCTGGTAGAGGCACCGAGCGGATTCGAACCGCTGTAAAAGCTTTTGCAGAGCTCTGCCTAGCCACTCGGCCACGGTGCCCGAATGCGGTAAAGTTACACATTTCCCTTGGGTACCCAATTTTTTCTCTTTTGCTTCAAACGCACACCCACTGAATAAACATTGGCATTAATCGGCGGATTTAGTTTATGTATATGAACATCTAAAGCACTAATTGTCGGATGAGAACGGAATAATTGATCGTGGATTTTATAAAGTACCGTCTCAATCAATTTGCAGGGCTTTTTCATTGTATTCAAAACAGCCGCCGTGATGCTAACATAATCAACGGTGTCTTCTAAAGCATCTGTTTGGGCTGACGCCTCCAGGCATGTCGTCACAATCACATCAATTCGGTAGCAGGTGCCAATTTTGGTTTCCTCAACCAAACACCCATGAAAAGCATAACACCGTATGTCGTTAACATAAATTTTTCCCATAGCCGCAAAGATAATCCCTTCCGATAAGCTAGGGGAATAATCGTTTATAATATCTTTGTATGAAAATGGAAGACGATGTCAGATGCGACCAAAGGAATGAATTTTATAGAACAAATCATCGATGAAGACTTGGCGTCTAATTATAAACAAAACCAGTTGAGATTTCGCTTTCCACCTGAGCCTAACGGATACCTTCATATTGGCCATGTTAAGGCAATCTGTCTCAACTTTGGGTTAGGCGTAAAATACAAAGCACCGGTTAATCTTCGTTTTGATGACACCAATCCCGTTAAAGAAGAAACCGTATATGTAGAGGGCATCATGAATGACATTCAATGGTTGGGGTTCCAATGGGATAAAGTGGTCTATGCCTCTGATTATTTTGATCAACTATACCGTTGGGCGTTGTATTTGATAGAGAAGGGTGTAGCGTATGTCGATTCACAAGACTCTGCTAGTATAGCCGCTCAAAAGGGCACTCCCACCCAGCCCGGAACAGAAAGCCCATACAGAAACCGCAGCATAAAAGAAAATAGAACTCTTTTTGAAGCGATGAAAGCAGGTGAACACAAACAGGGATCGCACGTCCTTCGCGCCAAAATAGATATGAGTGCACCCAACATGTTGCTGCGGGACCCCATTATGTACCGGATTCTTTTTGAGGCTCATCATAGAACAGGAGACCGCTGGTGTATTTATCCAATGTACGACTGGACGCATGGGGAATCCGATTATATAGAAAAAATCTCGCATTCCTTGTGCACTTTGGAATTTAAGCCCCACAGAGAGCTTTATGATTGGTTTTTAAGCGCACTTTCTCCTTTGAAGGGCCTTCGCCCCAAACAACGAGAGTTCTCTCGGCTGAATCTTTCCTACACGGTTACCAGTAAGCGGAAGCTCGCACAGTTGATCGATAAAGGTCACGTCAGCGGATGGGATGATCCTAGAATGCCTACGATTGCTGGTCTTCGGCGAAGAGGATATACTCCCAAAGCATTGCAACAGTTTGTGACTACAGCGGGAATTTCAAAGCGTGAAAACATTATAGATGTTGGTCTATTGGAGTTCTGTGTTCGTGAAGACTTAAATAAATCTGCAGCGCGTGTGTTTTCTGTTTTAGATCCAATTAAACTCACGATAGAGAATTTTCCTGACAACCAAACAGAAACTCTTATTGGTCAATTGAATCCTGAAGACCCTGCTGCAGGGACACGTGAAATTCCTTTTTCTAAGCATCTGTATATTGAACAAGACGACTTTAAAGAGAATGCAAACCGTAAATTCTTCCGTCTTACTTTAGGTAAAGAAGTGCGATTAAAAAATGCCTATATCATAAAAGGAGAATCCGTTGTAAAAGACAATATGGGAGATATAGTAGAAATCATATGTAGTTATGATCCAGACAGCAAAAGCGGCTCAGGCAGTGAGGCCAGTCAAAGAAAGGTAAAAGGGACACTGCATTGGGTCTCCCAAAAAGAAGCAGTGCCTATCCTCGTTCGTAATTATGATCGCCTTTTTGCACACCCGAGTCCTGATAAAGGAGAAGAAGACTTTCTAAACCATCTCAATCCCGATTCATTCAGCGAAGCTAAAGCTTTTGCAGAGCCACACATACGGACCACCGTTGTAGGGGAACCTTGTCAATTTCAACGTAAAGGTTACTATGTCTTAGATCCCGATAGCGAAAAGTATGGTCAATTAATTTTCAATAAGACCGTAGGACTCCGAGACAATTGGTCTAAACCTTAGGGTCCTCCCCTTCTTTTTTTCTCTGATTTTCTGCTTTCATTGCTTCTCCAATCTGATTGCTAGCAGAGAAAGACGCAACCATATTATTGAGCATATCACTCCCTGCTTGTGGAGAATTAGGGAGGAGTATCAGGTTGGAATTGGTTTCTTCCCCTATAGATTGGAGGGTATCATAGTGTTGGGTGACTACGATTAGTGCGGATGCCTCTTGTGAATTTATTCCCACATTGTTGAGCACATCCACAGACTCTTCTAGACCTCGTGCAATTTCTCTTCGTTGATCCGCAATACCTTGTCCCTGTAAACGCTTGCTTTCTGCTTCTGCTTTGGCCTTTTCAACGATCAATATTCGGGCGGCGTCCCCTTCGTATTGAGCAGCTACCTTTTGACGCTCAGCGGCATTGATCCGGTTCATGGCCGTTTTCACTTCTTTATCAGGATCGATGTCCGTGACCAAAGTTTTAATTATATCATACCCATAATTAATCATCGCATCATTGAGTTCACTCTTTACTGCAATTGCAATTTCATCTTTTTTCTCAAAGACATCATCTAATTTCATTTTAGGGACGACAGCCCGAACAACGTCAAAGACATAGGAAGTAATTTGGTCTTGTGGAAAATCCAACTTGTAAAACGCTTCATATACTTTAGCAGGAACGACTCGATATTGTACCGAGACCTTAAGTTTCACAAAGACATCATCTTTCGTTTTAGTTTCTACAATAACATCCAATTGTAAAATCCGAAGGCTAACCCGCCCTGATATTTTATCAATAATTGGAATTTTAATGTGAAGCCCAGGTTTACGAATAGCAATAAACCTCCCAAATCGTTCAACCACAGCGGAAGTTTGTTGCTTCACAATAAATAAGCCCGAAAGAACGAGTAAGACAAGGAAAAGAAATAACAGAATGTATGCTAAGTTCATAATGATTGGTTTAGGTATTTGATAAAATTATCTAATCTTTCTAAAATAACACTTTTTGGTAGTAAATCCATAAATGCAAATAAATCAGGGCCCGCTAATTGACCAACAAGAGCGATGCGTAATGCTTGCATTCCCTGACCCGTTTTAATGGCAGCGTCCTTAATTTTCCCCATATATTCGGATTTACTTATTTGCTGTCCCGACTCGATATGTAAACGAAATTCAGTAAGTAAATTCTTACAAGATTTTGACTCTAGTTTCCTAACCGCTTTCTTGTCGTATTGTGTGGGGTTTTCTTCAAACAATCCTAAGAGCTCATTAAATCCCAATAGGGTTTCAACCCGATCTTTAATCAATTCTATTTTTTCTTCTACGGAATTGATTTCTTTCAAATGCGGAGGAAGCAATGGAATCAATTTTGAAGGGGAAGCGCCTTTGATATGCTGCGCATTGATCCACAACGCCTTTTTATAATCAAACCGAGCACCGCCTTTTTGAAGCCCTTCAATACCAAAAGCATCTACTAATTCTTTCAATGAAAACAACTCACGATCGGTTCCCGAATTCCAGCCCAGCAGGGCCAAGTAATTGACTAATCCCTCCTTAATAAACCCTCTTTCTCTAAATCCAACACTCCCCTCCCAATGGAACGGAAATACGGGAAACCCCCCTTTTGATCCATCTCTTTTGGAGAGCTTCCCTTTCCCCTCCGGTTTAAGGATTAGGGGCAGGTGTATAAATTTGGGCGCCTCCCACCCAAACCCCTCATAAATGAGCTGATGAATTGGCAAAGAAGGCAACCACTCCTCACCGCGAATTACGCATGTAATCTCCATTAAGTGATCATCGACCACGTTAGCAAAATGATATGTGGGCATACCATCTGCCTTCATAAGTATTTTATCATCAATTTCTATTGCTTCAACATGCACGTTGCCTCTAAGTTCATCCTGTACCTTAATAGTTCCTAAGGCATCATTTTTTAGGCGTATGACATAGTCTTCATTCTTTAACAACGGAGTCACTTCCGATGTGCTTAAGCTTAAGCTATTTTTCATCCTGTGTCGGTTGTGTTGGCCATATTTAAATGCTTCTTTTTTAGCTTCTGCTTTACCTCTTTCTAGTTCTAAAGCTTCTTTTGAATCAAAAGCATAGTAGGCCTTCCCTTTTTCAATTAACTTTTGAATGTAATTTTGGTATATGTCTTTTCTTTCACTTTGTCTATAGGGCCCCCATGGACTTTCGGTTCCTGGCCCTTCGTCAACCTCTAGCCCCAACCAATCCATTGTCTTCAAAATATATTCTTCGGCGCCAGGGACATATCTGTTTTGGTCTGTATCTTCAACACGTACAACAAAGACCCCTTTTCTGCTTTTTGTGTAGAGGTAATTAAACAAAGCGGTTCTTACACCTCCGATATGGAGAGGTCCCGTTGGGCTTGGGGCAAAACGTACACGTTCCATTTTTTATTTTCAAAGATAGCGACTTCTTACTACAGCACGGATGTGTATCTTTGTCCTGTGGAAATAAATTTTAACAACGCACCCGATTATGTCAACCCTACTGTGGTGTGTCAATTATTGAAGAAGATCAGTGAAGACTTCAACAAAGAGGTAACCTGTTTTACCTTCCACTTCGTTGGTTCCACAAAGATGTTGGAATTAAACAAATCCTTTCTGGACCATGATACGCACACAGACGTGATAACTTTTGATTACAGCACGGACAGCACCGTCTCTGGGGAGGCATTCCTTTCTTTAGAAATGATAGAAGAAAACGCAAAAAAATTTAGCCAAACGCCTGAAAACGAGTCACATAGGCTTTGTGTGCATAGCCTTTTACACTGTTACGGGGTAACAGACAAGACAACAGGAGAGAAAAAACAATTCAGACTGATAGAGAATAAGTACTTAAACATGTTTCACGTGGAACCTCAATAAGATGTTTGCAAAAGAATATGATGTTATTGTTGTTGGAGGAGGTCATGCTGGTGCGGAAGCCGCCGCCGCTTCTGCGAACCTTGGTTCTCATACCCTACTTATCACCATGAATCTTCAAACCCTTGGACAAATGAGTTGTAATCCTGCCATGGGAGGGATTGCGAAAGGACAAATTGTTCGTGAAATTGATGCCATGGGTGGCTACAGCGGAATCGTATCTGATACTTCTGCAATCCAGTTTAAAATGTTGAATCGATCCAAAGGCCCTGCCATGTGGTCTCCACGGGTACAGTCAGACCGCATGCTGTTTGCGCAACATTGGAGAAATCAATTGGAACAAACTCAACATCTTGATTTTTATCAAGAAATGGTCAAAGGACTTGTTATTGAAAAAAACAAAGTTGTCGGAGTCGAAACCAATCTGGGGCTCCAAGTGAGAGCTAAATCAGTTATACTCACTAACGGCACTTTTTTAAATGGTTTGATTCATATTGGTGAAAAAAACTTCGGTGGCGGACGCGCTGGAGAATCTGCATCCTATGGACTGACAGAAACATTACAGTCCTTGGGTTTCCAAAGCGGTCGTATGAAAACAGGGACCCCTCCCCGTGTGGACGCAAGGTCTCTCGATTTTTCACAAATGGAAGAGCAACCTGGGGATATAGATCCTCAAAAATTTTCCTTTTCCACTCTTACGAGCCCATTGAAAAAGCAAAAGAGTTGTTATATTACCCATACCGATGAAACAGTGCATGATACCCTTCGCTCTGGATTTGATCGTTCTCCTATGTTTAACGGAAGCATTCAAAGCATCGGCCCAAGGTATTGCCCCTCCATCGAAGATAAAATAAATCGTTTTGCAGATAAAAACAGACATCAAATATTCGTTGAGCCAGAAGGATGGGATACCGTAGAAGTTTATGTAAACGGGTTCTCAACTTCTTTACCAGAAGATATCCAATACGAAGCGCTTCGCAGAGTAAAAGGCTTTGAAAAAGTAAAGTTTTTTCGCCCTGGTTATGCCATTGAGTATGACTATTTCCCTCCTACACAATTGATGCATAGTTTAGAAACTAAGTTAATTGAAAACTTGTTTTTTGCTGGACAGATCAACGGCACAACCGGCTACGAAGAAGCTGCGGCACAAGGATTAATAGCAGGAATCAATGCTCACCAAAAAATCAATAATAAAGAAACCATTATCTTAGGAAGAGAGCAAGCGTATATTGGTGTACTAATTGATGATTTGATTACCAAAGGCACTGAGGAACCCTATCGAATGTTTACCTCAAGAGCTGAATACCGTACCCTATTACGACAAGACAATGCGGATCAACGGCTAACCCCTTTGGCCGCCGAATTGGGCTTGGCACCGAAACATCGGTTGCAACAACTCGAAAAGAAACTCAAGCAAGTGGATGAAATGCATCGATTTCTTTTAAACACAAGCTATCAGGCAATTGAAATAAATCACCTTCTCAAGAAAAAAAACTCGGCAGCAGTAACGCAGTCGGATAAGCTCCACAAGGTATTAGCGCGTCCCAACATTACCCGTGAGGATTTGATTCAGCTCAATACAGTGGCAAGCTTTATCGAATCCAATAAAATCAGTGATTTGGCTTTTGAACAAGCCGAAATACAAACAAAATACCAAGGCTATATTGATAAAGAAATAGCACTGGCCGACAAGATGAAACGCCTGGACACCGTTAAAATTCCAAAGGCATATGACTATTCATGCTTGGCCTCTTTATCTCATGAAGCAAAAGAAAAACTGACGGCAATCCAACCAACCAACTTGGCTCAAGCCTCTCGAATTAGCGGGATCAACCCCAGTGATATTGCAGTTCTTTTAGTTCAATTAAGCCGATAGGTTTCACGTGGAACAATTAAAAAAAACACAACCGACCAAGGGATGCCGACCCACAAAAGCACAAGATCATTTTTTAAGTAATCAAATTTTTTCGATTCATTGGAATCAAAGTAAAACCGTTGGGAAGACTATTTTGCCCAAATCTATTATTCTTGAGGACTATTATAAAAGCGAGGCCTATTGCTCTCATCAAGGAGTAAAAAAAGGCCTGTTTGGCAAAGCGTACCGAATGGTACAACGGCTAATGTTCACTAGAAAAAAGCAACTCCTTTCTCAGTGGATTCCTAGAAAAGCACGCTTGTTAGACTACGGCTGTGGAGTGGGAGATTTTCTTTTAAGCCTAAAAGGGCGCTCATACAGCTGCATTGGAATAGAACCTCATTCCCAAGCACGACAAGAGGCCCTCAGCAAGGGACTTGATGTTTATTCCGCCTTGGAAGAGGTGCCAGCAAGTGATTTAGATGTCATTACCCTATGGCACGCGCTTGAACACCTCCCTGATCCCTTAGGAGCAATGAAATCTTTTTACAGCCGCCTTGCGCCAGACGGTATTTTACTTATCGCTCTACCAAACCCAGATTCATGGGATGCGAATCATTACAAACAGTATTGGGCGGCTTGGGACGTGCCTCGTCATTTATGGCATTTTAACGAAATGGGAATTATAGAGATGGCAAAGCAAGCCCGTTTTATCCACCAGGCAACCCACGCGCTTCCTTTGGATGCTTTTTATGTGAATCTACTTAGCGAAAAATATATGCGGCGACGATTTGGGTCGATTCGTGCTATTTTTAACGGACTTCGCTCTATTGGACACGGTCTAAGAAGTCAAGAATTTTCCTCTCAAATCTACTTATTCCAAAAGAGCTGACTCCTTGCGATTGAGATGGCGAGAAAGTTCAAGTGCAAACTGTACAAAAACAATTCGAGCATTTGCATTTCGCCCCAAGTGATAGTGGCTTTCTTCTAATAGATGCTGTAGCTCTTCAATATTGTGGCTATGAACATAAGGAGCAAACTTCTGCAGATCAAAGCCAGTTAAAGAATGAAATCGATGCAAAGAAGCAGCTTCGTAGTTTACCATAAGCGCATCACGAATTAAATTCAGACCGAATAGAAAGAATTGCTTTTGAGCTTCCCGATTCATACTTGCCAATTCTTGTGCCCATTCGAATAAGGGCAATATAATTTTCCGATTGGCTCGGGCTTTAAATGCCAGACGCAATCCTGCTACCCAAAGGACTTCTAACTCCTGATGAGTCTCTTTTCGAATTTGGAGCTCAACTAACCTTCTCCAACTTCCTTGGGCCATTTTTAGCAATCCATCAGAAGCCTTTTCTCCAAAAGACTGTTCGTACAAGTTAAGAAGCATTTTATCTGGTAAAGGATCTAATACGGTCTGTTGGCATCGAGATAATAAAGTGGGTAAAAGAGTTTCTGTTTGTTCTGATACCAAAAGAAAATAGGTGTGGGGTGGAGGCTCCTCAAGGAGCTTCAACAACTTATTGGCTGCAGGAACTAATAACAGATCAACACCCCAAAGAACGAATATTTTAAGATTTCCAGCATAGGGTTTTAAGGAGGCTTGCTTTTGTAATTCCCTAATATGCTCTACACGAATGGAACCCTGTTTGTTACCACTATCGATATTTCGAAGCCAATCATAAACAGAACCAAAGGGATTGTCAGAACAAAATGACCTCCAGAGGGAAGGCAAGCCTATCTTTTGAGATTTAGTATTACTAGGTGTGGGATAATAAAAATGAACATCAGGGTGTTCAAGAACAGCAGTAGCGATTGCTTCATTTCCATGGGCAATCAATGACTGACATAGGCTAAGAACCAAAGGGAGTGCCCCGTAGCCAGAAGAATCTACAAATAATTGAGAATGAGGAAGATAGCCTTTTATAAATTCATTTTTAAGGCGATCAATTAGCAATTCTTGTCCCGTTAGCTTTAGAAAATCCACAACGCTAAAGATAGTACAATTCAATCATTCATTTGATTGAAGCAAGCCAGGAGGAAAGATTTTGAATTTATTTTCAATTGAGTCCCTCAGGATCGCATTATGCCCTATTTTAGCGAAAAGATATTGAGGGATGAACACAATAGAAAACGAAGATTTTAACCAAAAAACAGTCCTTGTCCGAGTGGATTTTAATGTTCCTTTGAATGATCAATTCGAAGTCACAGACAGCACGCGAATCCATGCAGCGAAACCCACCATAGAGACCCTTGTCAAATCAGGAGCAAAATGTGTGTTACTGACGCACTTAGGGCGTCCAAAAGGTCCTGATCCAGACCTTTCCCTTAAGCACATTGTGCCAGAAGTGAGCAAAATACTGGGTCAGCGCGTTCATTTCTCTGAACAAACTATTGGAAAGCAAGCCGTTGAAATGATTACAAATCAAGCTTTCGGAGAGGTGATTCTAATGGAGAATCTTCGTTTTTTTAGTGAAGAAACACAGGGAGAAAAAAACTTTGCAAGAGCACTAGCCGACTTGGGGGATGCCTATGTAAACGATGCTTTTGGGACGGCACACAGAGCCCATGCTTCTACGGCAATCATTGCTGATTTTTTCCCTAAGGATAAGTATTTCGGTATGCTACTGAAGGGGGAAGTAGAAGCCATCCAACAGGTCATGGAAACAGGAAAAAAACCCGTTTTAGCCATAATTGGAGGGGCAAAAGTATCGTCTAAACTGACTATTTTAGAAAGCTTATTAGACAATATTGATGATTTGATAATTGGAGGGGGTATGGTATACACTTTCATACAGGCGCAAGGGGGAAGCGTAGGCGATTCTATTTGTGAACCGGACCTAAAAGAAACAGCATTAAGCCTACTGGAAAAGGCAACAAAGAAAAATGTCCGTGTTCACTTGCCGATCGATGTAAAAATAGCAGATGCTTTTGACAATGAAGCCCAAATAAAAACGGCTCCTGTAAGTGAAATCCCAGACAACTGGATGGCGCTTGATTGTGGGCCAAAAAGCTTAGATTCTTTTGGAGATGTGGTTCGTCAGGCCAAAACAATTCTATGGAACGGACCGCTTGGCGTCTTCGAAATGGAACGTTTTGCAGAGGGAACCATAGGTCTAGGAAAGCAGATTGCTTCAAGCACAGCCCAAGGGGCTTATTCTTTGGTTGGTGGAGGGGATTCGGTAGCAGCAGTTAAACGGTTCGGGCTAGAAAATCAAATGAGTTATGTCTCAACCGGTGGTGGCGCGATGTTAGAAAGCTTAGAAGGCAAGCAACTACCAGGAATCGCCGCATTACTTAGCTAACCTATAAAACAAAATCAAATGAAACGGGTAGTTTTCCTTCTTTTAATACTTCTTTTTTCGTGTGGCCAACCTCAAAAAGGACCAAGGCTATTAGCAGACTCCAGTGGCCGCATTAACGCAGTGACGATAATTATGCCTGAAAATGACTGGAAGGGGCAACTGGGGCAGATTGTCCGAAAAGAATTGGAAAAAGAATATGAGGGCCTCCCCCTGATGGAACCCCAATTCACGCTGAGTTATATGTCTCCTAAGTTGTTTAATGGATTCGCAAAACACAGCCGAAACATCCTGCACTTTTCAAAAGACTCAACCGCTAAAATGACCCTTTATCAAAACCAATTTGCCAAACCGCAAGTGGTATCTCAAATACAAGGCGAAGATTCAGAAGTACAAGCGTTTATGTTTGAAGAGAATGCCAGTCTTATTAGGAGAACTTTTGTAGAAAATGAGCGTAAAGAAAAACGTCGTAGAATGATGAAATCCCCAGCCAAAGCAACGGTTTTCATGAAAACATTTGGAATTAAATTAACCTATCCCACGGCTTATAAAACTTTTAAAACAGACACCAATTTTGTTTGGATTCAAAAAGCGATTCCAAAAGGACACCTCAATTTGATTGCATACCGGGTTGAAGCTCCGGACCGCAATTCTAAAGGAGCGCTAATGACCATTGCCATTAGAGACTCTGTTGGCAAAAAACAAATTCCGGGAAGACTTCCCAATTCCTACATGGCCACGGAAGCAGCCTATCGCCCCTACCGGTATAAAACAAACTTCAATCAACGGGAAACCTATGTGACCAAAGGGGTGTGGAGTGCTGCCAATGATTATATGGCGGGCCCTTTTGTTCATTACATAATTCGTGAAGGAGAAAATGACGAATGGCTGGCCTTGGAAGGCTTTACATTTGCGCCTTCAGTCAATAAACGGGAATATATGTTTGAATTGGAAACGATTATTCGTTCCCTAGAGAGGAAATAAGAATTAGGACTTTTTATCCTCTTTCGACGATTCTTCCTCCTCTTTGGTTGCTTGTTTGAATTCCTTTATGCCGCTTCCCAATCCTCGCATGAGTTCAGGAATTTTTCTTCCACCAAAAAGCAACAGAACCACCACAACAATAAGAATTACCTGGGGAGCTCCAATCATACCCAAAAATAGTTGCAACGTCATCATAGATATTATTTGAGGGATAAAGGTAACTAAATTTCGCTAACCCAATGCCCGAGCAAAGAGGTCACTTCCGCCTATTGTGTATATTTGTTTTAAGAAATGATAGAAAAACCCCCACTCAAAGAAAGAATACTTAAAAAGCTCCTAAGTCGTTACCGTCTGGTCATTATAAACGAAACTACTTTTGAGGAACAGGTATATTTTAGGATGTCGCGTCTTAACGTTATTATCCTATCATCGATTTTTTTTGGAATTGTATTGGGATTAACTTTTCTACTTTTTTCATTGACCCCACTCAAGGAATTTATACCCGGCAAGGCCTCTTCCCAACTTAATAAGATTGCGCTCAATAACAGGGATGAATTAGATTCTATCACGCTTCGCTATCAGCAGCAAAGCGTCTACCTGAACCGAATACAAAAAGTTTTAATTGGCGACCTTGATTTCGACGACCTTGACTCCATCGCGTTAGAAGACGAAAGGAATTTCGAAGAAAAGGAAAGCATCGCACCCAATGCGGCTGACTCTTTACTTCGTGAAATGGTAGCACAGGAAGACAAATACAACCTGATCGAACAGCAGGACCAAGAGATGAGCGTTTTACTATTTCCACCGGCCCAAGGCCCTATTTCTCAGAAATTCGATGCCCAAAACAAGCATTATGCCGTGGATATTGTTCTTCCCCCCAACACGCCCATCAAATCCATTGCTGATGGAACCGTAATTTTTTCGGAATGGACAGTAGAAACGGGGTATGTAATCATGGTAGAACATCCCTATGGTCTTCTCTCTATTTACAAACACAACGCATCTTTAACAAGAGAACAAGGGGACACTGTGCGGTCTGGAGAAATTATTGCGACGGCAGGAAATACAGGGGAGTACTCTACGGGCTTCCATCTTCATTTCGAATTGTGGACGGACGGCTATCCCATGGATCCAGAACAATTTATTGATTTTGGAAATGAAGCGTTAACCAACCAAAGCACTTTAAAGCAATGAAAAAAATTGCAGCGAAGCTTTTTGCATACTGGGTAGATCGAAAAAATCAAAAATGGATAAATAACCCGCTAGAAGCGCAACAAAAAACACTTAAGTTTCTGGTGTCTAGCGCTCAAAACACCACCTTTGGTAAGGATCACAATTTCTCTACGATTACCGATTATAAAAGCTTTAAAAAGCAGGTTCCGGTTCGAAACTACGAAGAGATTCGTGCTTATGTGGATCGTATTGTAGCAGGAGAAAAAAATGTTCTTTGGCCAGGACAACCGTTGTATTTGGCCAAAACGAGCGGAACAACCTCAGGAGCAAAATTCATTCCGATAACGAAAGACTCAATGCCCACGCATATTACTGCGGCACGAGATGCTCTTTTAAATTATATCCACAAAACGGGAAACACCAATTTTGTATCAGGCAAGCAAATTTTTTTACAAGGGAGCCCAATCTTAAAAAGAAAAAATGGGATGGCGCTGGGCCGTTTATCTGGAATTGTTGCGCATTATGTTCCTTCCTATCTCCAAGCAAACCGAATGCCCAGTTGGGAAACCAATTGTGTTGAAGACTGGGAGACCAAAGTGGAATTGATTGTTGGAGAAACGCTTAGGGAAAAAATGACGCTTATTGCTGGAATTCCATCTTGGGTTCAAATGTATTTTGAACGACTCATCAAAAAAGAAGGCAAACCGATTGGAGAAATTTTTCCAGAGCTTTCTCTTTTTGTTTATGGTGGGGTTAATTACGGCCCTTACCGGCCTCTTTTCAAAGAATTAATAGGGCGTCCGGTAGATTCTGTGGAACTATTTCCTGCCTCAGAAGGGTTTTTTGCTTATCAAGACCGACTAAAAGAAGAAGGACTTCTGCTGCTATTGAATAATGGAATCTTTTATGAATTCATACAGGCAGACACGTTCTACAGCGAAGATCCCAAACGGATCTCACTGGATCAGGTTGAGGTAGGGGTCAACTATGTATTGATCTTGAATACTTCTGCAGGGTTGTGGGGGTACAATATTGGAGATACGGTTCAATTTGTTAGTACGGCACCTTTTCGTTTAGTGGTCAGTGGCCGACTCAAACATTTTATCTCTGCTTTTGGGGAACACGTTATTGGCAAAGAAGTGGAATCGGCTTTGCAGCAGGCCCTAGTTGGAACCAATGCGAAGGTACGAGAGTTTACAGTAGCACCTCAGATTGCTCCCACTAAAGGGCTACCCTACCACGAATGGTTCATTGATTTTAGTGAAAGGCCTAAAAACATGTCCGCTTTTTCATTGAGTTTGGATGACGCCATGCGTAAACAAAATATTTATTATGACGATTTGATTCGAGGTAAAGTACTTCGTCCTGTTGTCGTTACTACTGTTAAAGAAGGTTCTTTCGAAGCCTACATGAAGTCGATTGGAAAATTAGGAGGACAGAATAAGATTCCTAAATTGACAAACGATAGGAGCATTGCGGATAAACTAATTCAAGACTGATGGCTACAGCTCTTGTGCGTTGCTTTTATGTCTACCCCCTTTTGAACACTTTCGTCCAACGGGATCGTGAGGTATTGGAATCACTTGGGGTTGAAGTGAAGGCGACACCAGTCACGCCTACCCATAATCCCATTCTTTATTTAACAAGATTATTTTTCCTGTTTTTCCAATCTATTTGGAGCGTCTCCAGAAGCCACCGAGTGATTTGTTGGTTTTCGGATTATCACGCTTTTTTACCATTACTTGTCGCTAAATTTTTCACCAGAAGAAGCTTGTTGATCGTTGGGGGCTTTGATGCGGTTTCTGATCCTGTAAATGCCTATGGCATTTTTTATAAAAAGGGGATCAGACAATACTTAGCTCGATGGAATTATCGGTTGGCCGATTGCATCTGGGTGGTGGATGAAAGCCTACAAAAAGGCTGTCCTCATTCATACAAGAGAAGCAGAATCAGTTCTGGCATCGAAAATTGGGTGCCCGAGGTGAAACCAAAAATTGAAGTTGTTCCAACGGGGTATGATCCAGAATATTGGAAGAGAACCAGGAATAAAACGCCCAAAACAGTCCTGACTGTAGCGAACCTAACAAGTGAGCAGGTGATCCACCGAAAAGGCATCCCAATGTTTATAGAAATGGCAAGGGAATGTCCAGAATGGGTATTTACAATTGTAGGAGACTTGGATAATCGAATAGCCAACGCATTTACTATCCCGTCGAATCTTCAGGTTTATGGGAAGAAGAACCCAGAAGAACTGGTTGCTATATACAGTAGACACAGTTATTATTTTCAAGGATCGCGCGTAGAAGGATTACCGAATGTTTTATGTGAAGCCATGCTTTGCGAATGCATCCCTATCGGTCAGCGAGCTTTTGGTATTGAGAGAGCAATTGGACAGACAGGTGTTGTTTTTGACGAAAAGCCAGCCCCCAAAGCCTACAAAAAAATGTTGGAGGAAGCGGCAACGAAACAGGGCAGTGCCTGCCGAGAACAGATCATAAAAGCCTTTCATCAAAGTCATCGCATTGAAAAACTAAAACAGTACCTCTTCGATTAGGGGATAAACAAAGAAGATCTATAGTATGAAAAAAGGGATCATATCCTACACGCATTCCAATAACTTGGGCGACTACATACAAGCACTCGCCGCAGAAGAATATCTTGGGGGCGAGTTGATGCACTTTGATCGTGATTCACTTGATCAGGATCCTGGGGAGCCCTATCAATTGTTAGTCAACGGGTGGTTTATGGAACAGCCAACTCATTGGCCGCCTCACCCTCATTTTATACCTTTATTTATTTCATTTCATTTAAACCCCACAGCGGAAAAAGAAATGCTAACCCCTGCAGGAGTGGAGTACCTTCGCCGTCATCAGCCCATAGGTTGTCGCGATTATTATACCCAAAATACACTCTCCCAAAAAGGAATTGAAACCTATTTTTCTGCTTGTATTACTCTTGGCTTATCCAAAAAGAAAAACAAAGAGAAGCAGGCGGAATCGAAAGCTCCCATTTTAGTAGTAAGCGCTTTCGAGCGGTTACAAACTATGGGCAAGCCTTTGAATTCGAAAACCTCAGGAATTGGACATTTTATTAAGGCTCGATACAATTCCTATCGTTATCAAAAAGCAAAAACTCGTTTGGATCAGTTTTTACAGCAAACTCAGCTCCCTGTCCGCTATGCATCACAGATAATTGACGACAAAAAACTGAATGTAGAACAACGATTCCAAAAAGCTCAAGAGCAACTGAAAGCCATAGCCGGAGCACAATTAATAATTACATCTAGAATTCACACTGCATTACCAGCAGTAGCTTTAGAAACGCCCGTTTTGTTCTTAACTGATGGTTTGGAACACCACAACCAAAGCAGTCGATTAGATGGGTTGAGTCAGTTTTTCTCTTGCACCGACAGCAAAGGTTTAGCTAAGATAAAATGGGACACACTGGCGAATCCAACGACGCATTCACCCTATGTAGAAAAAATGAAACAAAAAATTGAAGCCTTCTTTGCACAAACAAAAAAGGAATCGAATTAAAGCAATGCCTCGCACAACTTGTATCTTTGCTAAAAACCTTTTATGAACGTTCTCATTTTAGGCGGCGGTGGCCGCGAACATACCTTTTGCTGGAAACTTGCACAAAGCCCATTGTGTAAAAAGATATATACGGCTCCTGGAAATGCAGGAACGGAGCAGCTTTCTATGAATCTTCCCCTCGACCCAATGGACTTCAAAGCAGTTAAGCAAGCCGTATTGGAATATCAGATCCAGATGGTTGTTGTTGGTCCTGAGGCACCATTGGTTGCGGGAATCCATGATTATTTTAAACAGGATGAAGCGCTTCACGAGGTATTCATTATTGGGCCACAAAAAGAAGCAGCGACTTTAGAAGGGAGTAAAGAGTTTGCAAAAAAATTCATGCAACGGCACAATATTCCTACAGCTCAATACGCCAGTTTTACAGCCGAGACCGTAGAAGAAGGGAAAGCATTTTTAGAAAAAATGAACTCTCCTTATGTCCTAAAAGCAGATGGCCTTGCAGCGGGGAAAGGAGTACTTATCATTGAGAGTCTCTCGCAGGCACAGTCCGAATTAGAGAGCATGTTAGTCAATCAAAAGTTTGGAACGGCTTCACAAACAGTGGTTATTGAAGAATTTTTGAGTGGGATTGAATTGTCTGCATTTATTCTTACCGATGGTAATACGGGGATTGACTTTCCCATGGCAAAGGATTACAAAAGAATAGGTGAAGGAGATACAGGGCTAAATACGGGGGGTATGGGAGCTATATCTCCAGTTCCTTTTGTGACGCCAGATTTTGAAAATAAAATAAAAGATCGGATTATCACTCCTACATTGGAAGGCTTAAAAAAAGACAATATTCCTTTTCAAGGATTCATTTTTATTGGCCTGATCAAAGTAGGAGAAGACCCATACGTGATTGAGTATAACGTTCGAATGGGAGACCCAGAAACAGAAGTTGTTCTTCCAAGAATAGCTTCGGACTTGATGGAGTTACTGGTGGCGACAGCAGAACAGCGATTGACCGAATATAATATATCAGTAGATTCTGAAGTAGCAGCTACTGTTATGGCTGTAGCCGGTGGGTATCCCGAGGCTTATGAAAAAGGGAATCCAATTACGGGTTTGGAGCCCACAGAAGGGACATTGCTTTTCCATGCGGGGACCCAAAAAAAAGGGTCCGAAACTGTGACCAATGGGGGTCGAGTGCTAAGTATTACAGGGAAAGGAGCCACGATGAAAGAGGCCTTACAAAAGGCGTATAACAGGCTCAAAAGCACTCATTTCAAAAACATAAATTACCGAAAAGACATTGGGTTTGATCTATAGAAAAGAGTGCGCGCTAGGATCTTTATTTTCTTCCCCACGCTGATTAAAAAGTTGCAATTGCCGAACCCAGTAAAGCAATGCCACAAAACCGACCAATAAAAACATCCAATTAAATGCATTGGCCAACCACCAGTTATCCATTTGTAATTCACGTAGAAAATTGAACGGAACAAAAAGAATCTCTTCAAACAAATAAGCGATTCCCTGAAAAAAGTTTTTCATCATTTGGTTTGTATATATTGCAAAAGTAAGAATTCGATAAAATGTTGACAACGCTTTTCGAAAAAACCTCATTCTCAAGCTATCTCTATTCGGGGGCAATTCTTTTGCTGATTGCAGCCCACCGCTATTTCAACACCTTTGGTCCAGAAATTGACAGTTACGGCATAGGGTCTCAATTGGCCGAATTCACTCTAGTCTACATCGCACTGTTACTAAGTGGAATCTACTTTCGAGAGAGAGGTTTTCTGAAAGGAAATAACACCTATGCGTTATTTTTTGCCCTAATTTATGGCTATGTGCCTATAGAATACAACGCCATCTCTGTATGGATTCAATTGAATTTAGTGCTTTGGGCAGCAATTCTCTTTTTACGAGTTTCATGGAAAAAAGCGCCCCACAAATTGCTTTTGGATACGTCACTATTCCTTGGATTGTCGCTAGTATTATCATGGAGTAATATTGGTTTTATTGCCGTGCTCTATATAGGGCTCTTTTTTGCGGAAATTAGAGAAAGACAGCTTTTTTTCATCCCTTTGGTTGTTGTGGCGGGTTATTTTTTTATTCTACTTTCTGCGAATCAAATGGTGTCATTTTCAATTCTTCCTTTTCCTAAAACCTCTTTAATAGAGCCTGGATCTCTTTTGCTTCACCCGTCCAAAGAGGAGGTTCTTTGGCTGACCCTTGGAGGGCTAGGGGGAGGGGTATTATTATGGGAGCTCATTTTTAGAAGACGATTTAACAAGCTTCAAAACAACAACAACCTGTTGTTGTTGGGCATATTAGTACTCACCACTGTTCAAGGCTTTTGGCTGGATTCAGAGGCAGACAAAATGCTTTTTTTATTGCCAATAATAGCTTTTGCTTTCAAAAGGATAAACGGTCAGTCTGCTTCCTCCAAACGGGGAAATTACCTGGCATTTCTTTTGATAGGAGGCTTGTTATCGCACTATGTTATTGTAAGTTGAACTAGGAAGATCTATGGAATGAATAATATATGAAAACAAAAAAAAGAGGACTTCTAGTATTCCAGTTTTCTACTTTGGCAAACAGTGCCATGTCAGTTCCAATTCTTCGTGCGTTATTCGATGCACAACCCGACCTTGAGATTACTTGGGTGACCCAGTCTGATGCCGTTCCTCTTTTCAACGAATTTGATAAGATAAAGTTGATAGAAGTAGATTTGAATGGAACTCATCAGGGATGGAAAGGAATGTATCGACTTTTTCAAGAACTGAGACAAGCCAGTCGCTATCGAGCAATTGTTGATTTACAAGGGAGCCAAACCACCATTTTTTTAGGCGTTTTATTCCAAGCTATTGGGTATCGATTGGTACGGGTCAACTGGGGCTATCGAGAAAAAGCGCGTCTTATCCGCAGCAAGAATAAAATTCTCAAACCGTTAACCCATACAGTTTTTCGCTTTGCGGCTGTTTTTCAGAAGTTGGGTTTTACGGTTCCTTTAGAGGGACTGGAAATACCGCCCAAACCCATTTATAATCAGGCAAATATACCAAATGAAGATCCGCCAAAGAAGTGGATCGGAGCGGCTCCATTTGCGACTAATAAAACCAATACCTATCCGCTAAACCAAATGCAACAGGTAATTGCTTTTCTTCAGCAAAGCCATAAGGTCTATTTATTTGGAATCACCCCAGAAGAAATTGAACAGTTTAGGGTATGGGAGAAGGCATATCCCAACGTGGTGAATGTATCTGAAAAAATGAGTTTTGAAGAGCAACTTAACCTCATCCCTCATCTAGATTTGATGCTGTCTATGGATAGTCAGTTTGCTCACTTCGCAGCCAACTGGAAAGTTCCTGTGCTTACCATATGGGGACAAACCCACCCTTATGCAGGTTTTGCTCCTTTTGGTCAATCCATAGCCAATGCGATTTTGCCCGACCTGAAACAGTTTCCATCATTACCACGATCTGTCGATGGCAATAAAAAAGGAGTACAAATGGGGGCTATTTTTAAAAGCATAACCCCAAAATTAATTCTTGAAAAAGCATTGAAATTGATGGGCTAGACGTCATCATAATCTACAGCAATCTCAGGACTGGTAGGGTGAGCTTGACAGCTAAGTATCAACCCTTCTTCAATTTCTTCATCGGTAAGTATTTGATTGGAAGTCATTGTAGCCGTCCCTTTAGTAATTCGGGCAATACAACTGCTACACACGCCTCCCTGACAAGAATAGGGGGCGTCGAGTTTGTTTTGCAAAGCAACGTCCAAAATGGATTTTCCACTAGTACCCTCTAAAGGAGTTGTCACTGAATCACAAGTTACCTGAAGCCGATAGTTCCCAGTAAAAAGAGCAGGCTCAGCATTTTTCGAAGGGCTGCTTGTGAAGAGTTCAAAATACAAAGCAGAACCAGGGACTCCTTTCTCTTTTAAATAGTCTGATGCCATGTGGATCATTCCTTCAGGGCCACAAAGAAAAAAACGTTCCGAAGAAAACCCAATTTCTTCAAAATAACGATCCAAAAGAGCCGATCCTATTCGACCATAAGCGTGCCCTTTCACCTCTTTTTGACTGTAGGTTCTGAAAACGAAAAAACGTTTTGGATGCAACAAAATTAAATCATTAATTTCATTTGTAAACATTTCTTCTTCAGTACTTTTATTACTATAGATTAAATAAAAAGAAGAAGTTTCGGTAGCATTAAGAATTTCTTTAATAATAGCCCATATTGGGGTAATTCCGCTTCCGGCTGCGATGCCGGTGTATTGCACTCCTTCTTTAGGGGTGCCGAGAACAAAACGTCCCTCTGGAGGCCCCACTGAAAGGACACTCCCCTGGAGAACCTGTTGATTTACATAACTGGAAAAGCGCCCGTTTGGGATTTGCTTGATCCCCACCTGTAGCTTCGTTTCGGAAGGAGCCGAACAGATAGAATACGAACGGCGCACAGTTTCCCCTTCAAGAGTTTCCTCAAGGCTGAGGTATTGTCCCGCTTCATATTGGAATACACTTGTCAAAGTCTCTGGGACCTCAAAAGTCAAAACAACGGATTTTGTAGTCAAGCGGTGAATTTCACTCACTCTTAGCGGGTGATGCATAGCCATTTTTTTTGTAAAAATACACAATAATTCTTCTGTAAAGAATGAGAACTTGGTTGAAATAAATGTGGGATTATTTCATAGGATAACATACTAAAATTCTGTTTTATCAGTTTTAATTAATACCAAAGCCACACACCTTGAAACTTGCAAATTACGGAATGGTTATCGGCCTGTTTTTTTTGATGTTGAATTGTTCCACTCAAAAAGATCAATTTGTCAATCGGCAATACCACCGACTGACGACTACATTCAATGTGCTATTCAATGGCGAAGAAGCTTTTGCGATTGGCAAGTCTATCCTTGATGCAAGCGTTGAGGATAATTTTTTTGAATTATTGGATGTAGAGCCGATCACTTTGTCGGGAGAAAGCCTAGACAACACCACCTTGGTTCCAGGGTTTGATCGCGCCGAAGAAAAAGCAGTGAAAGCGATCCAAAAACACTCCATGCGCTTTGAAGGAGAACAACGCAATAACCAAATTGACAAAGCCTATCTACTCCTCGGCAAAGCTCGGTATTTCGACCGCCGTTTTTTTCCTGCACTAGAAGCGTTCAATTTTTTGATGGAGAGTTATCGTTCCGAAGCATCCTATTTGGAAGGGATCATTTGGAGAGAAAAAACAAACATTCGATTGCTTAATAATGAAATAGCTATAGGGAACCTTCGTCCGTTGGCGCGTCAACTACTACCTAGCAATAGATTCTATGGCGCAGTTAATGCTACTGTAGCTCAAGCATTTATCAATTTAAAAGTGTTGGATTCTGCACAATATTATATTGCAGAAGCAGCTCAATTTGAAAACGACAAGCACTTGAAGGGGCGCTATTTTTTTATCAATGGGCAATTATTGGAACAGCTTGGAAAGAAAGAGGAAGCTTTTGTCTCCTATGAATCCATATTAGCGTTGCGAAAAAAAACAGCGCGTAAATATTGGATTCATGCCAAAATAAAACAACAAATTATTCAGGCTCAATTTGAAAACACCAACCCTGAAGAAACTCTTTTAGGCTTGCTCAACAAATATGATAATCAGCCCTATGAACACGTGATATATCGCGCGCTGGGTGCCTTTTACTTGGAAAAAAATCAAGACAGCTTAGCACAAGCCTACTTGATGGCCTCTCAAAAAGCCCCCACCCTTGATGAACCTACTGAAAAAGCTAACCTTAGGGATTTAGCTGATTATTATTTCATCAAAGGGAATTACAAAAAAACAGGAGCCTATCTGGACAGTCTCGTTCGACTATTGCCTGAAAAAACATTGGCAAACAAACGCACGCGTAGAGAGCGCGACAATCTGGAGGGGATTTTGGAGTATGAGAAAACCATTCAAAACACCGACAGCCTTCTGCATCTAATGAGTTTAAGTAAAGAGCAGCGAAAAGAATATTTTAAGGGGTATTTGGAACAAAAAAGAACAGAGACCGAAGCAGCTGTTGCTAAGAATGTAGGTGAGGGCAAAAAGAACCGTTTATTTGGACCTGGGAAAGAAAGTGAATTTTATTTTTATCGCCCCAATTTAGTAGCACAAGGCAAACAAAGTTTTTTGGCAAGCTGGGGCACACGCCCCAATCGAGACAATTGGCGTTTGGCTCAGCGCATGGAAGCACCAATGGCGAGGACTGAAACCCAAAAAGAGCAAGAGCCAATCCGCATTCAATTAGAAGACATAAGCAGCTTGATGGCGCAAATTCCACCCGCATCTCACACAGATAGTTTACAGCAACTAAACCACCAAAGCTATCTGCAAGCTGGACTCTTGTACAAAGAACAATTCAAGAATAAGAATTTGGCACGCCAAAGATTGGACACCCTTCTGAGGAAACGTCCGCAGGCAAACGTTGCGGCACCAGCACTGTATCACCTGTATCGGATGGAAGAAGAAGACCAACGAACAATAGAAGCCGAGGATTATAGGAGACAATTACTTGCGGACTATACGGAAAGTGCTTTTGCGCAACTCCTCAGCAATACTGAAATAGAATGGGACCCTTCAGAAGATCAGCCAAAACGACAATATGAAAGACTTCTTGAGTTATATCAGCGTGGAAAGTATTTCGCTGCGCTCGATAGAGCAAAAACGCTTTCCGTTGTATTGAGTGCCACCGAATGGGCGCCAAAAATCGCACTGATTCAGGCCAATATCAAAGGAAAACTTGAAGGGCAAAAAGCATGGGTTATGGCATTAGAAGAAATTCAAGAGAACTTTCCACAAAGTTTTGCTGCTAAGCATTCCAAGCAAATCACCCTCCAATTGAAAAGCAAAGGCAATAAAAGCAAAGAAGTCTTTGCCCTATACAAATGGGTATTCCCACATCATCGGGAGGAATCACTTGGGCTAGAGAAGGACATAAAAATTCTAAACGAGGCCATAGAAAATCTAAAATCACTTAAACTAAGTGTTGACTCCTATTCTCAAAATTATGCCTTTGTAGTAGTGCACGGATTTCGATCTCCAAAAGAGCTGACTCGCTTTCAAGAGCAGCTTCAGACGAACAAGCCCGACTTCAATTCAAATAATTTTGTAGTTTTGAGCCATGAGTATCAGGAGATACAGCTCAATAAAAGTTGGAAACCTACTCAAAAATAGATAAAATGAAAAACGGAGAGGCCAATGGCCAATACAGTAAAATTGAGGTAACTAGTAAAATCAAAGGAGACATTGTCTCTGAAGCGGATTTTAGAATTGATGGTTCCCTCGAAGGATCTCTAAAAACGACAGGAAAACTTATTGTTGGAAAAGAGGGGAAAATTATTGGAGAAGTACAATGCTCTAATGCAGATGTAGAAGGCAAGTTTTCGGGCCAACTCCATGTTGCAGACAGCCTCACCCTCAAAGCAACCTCCAATGTGGTGGGTGAAGTGAGCACCAATAAGCTGATTGTCGAAACGGGCGCTTTGTTTAATGCAACTTGCAGCATGGGGAAGGAAGTGAAATCACTCAACAAAAGTGAAGCGGCACATGAGAAGACAGCCTAATCGCTGGCTGATTTTTTCATCCCTAGCCATACAAATGGGGGTCCTGTTCTACGGGGCTGTTCAATTGGGAGTTTATTTAGACACTAGGTTTCAATCTCAAAACTATGCCACGCTAGCTTGCTGTATCCTAGCATTGGTCATTAGTCTGTACTTCATTCACAAGAAAAGCCAAAAGTTTTAAGCGATGTTGAGAAGCATGGTATTGTTTCTCCTTTTTTTTTCAGGGGTGGGTCTCATTCACGTTCTAGCCTACTATTTGGCAAATGACTCCTTAGCCGAGTCGCAGATACTAGCTTCCTATACGTTCCAAGGATTCACGGGGGTCTGTGCCCTTGGATTGCTTCTTTTAAGTGCTCATAAGATTAAAGATCAGATCGGCTTTGTATTTATGGGCTTGAGTTTTCTAAAATTTGTGTTATACTTTGTTCTTTTTCACCCAAGGCTGATGGCAGACGGAATACTGTCTTTAAGCGAGAAAATTGAGGTATTAATTCCCTATCTGACAGCACTTATTCTTGAGACCGTTTTGGGCTTTCAAAATATCAGGAAAATATAGAATAAACTGTTTTGGGAATTGCTGTAAAGCCACTACATTTGCTTCGCATTTTACACAAAATGAAAAACACCCAACTAGGACTTTTTTCCAGAGCTATTTTAGTCGCTCTGGTTCTTTTTTTTACTAGCCATAGTCTCCTTGCCAAAGAGCCGAATAATGGAGCTAATAAGGAAGAGCACAGAACCACTACCAAAGAGGAAATCAAAGCCTACATCATGCACCACTTGGAAGATTCCTATGATTTTTCCTTATTATCCTACACGACCGAGGACGGAGCACACCACTATATTGGGCTACCATTACCTATAATTCTTTGGGATAATGGCCTCAACGTTTTTTCTTCTTCTAAATTCCATCATGGAGAAACTGTAGCTGAGGCAGGAGGGGAGTATTATGCGCTCCATCATAATAAAATATATAAAACAGATGCCCAAGGAACCATCAATTACGACGCAGAGCAACATGCTACAAATGTAAAACCGCTTGATTTGTCGATTACCAAAAATGTGATCTCTATATTGTTCACAGCATTAATTATGTTTCTTTTATTCAAAAGCTTGGCGGACTCCTACAAAAAGAATGGTATGGTAGCAAAAGGGATAGGCCGTTTCTTTGAGCCAATAGTTCTGTACGTGAGAGACGAAATTGCAATTCCCAATATTGGTGAAAAACACCACAGACGTTTCATGGGCTACCTCCTGACATTATTTTTCTTTATTTGGTTTTTAAATATTTTAGGACTTACCCCTCTCGGTATTAATGTAACGGGAAACATTGCGGTGACTTTCTGCTTAGCACTAATCACTTTTGTGATTACGAATGCCGTAGGCAAAAAATATTACTGGAAACACATCTTTTGGATGCCAGGAGTGCCATGGCCGATGAAAATAATTTTGGCACCCATCGAATTATTAGGGATGCTTATCAAACCATTCTCATTAATGATCCGTCTTTATGCAAATATTTCTGCAGGACACATCGTATTAATGAGTTTGATAGCTCTTATTTTTATTTTTAGAAATTGGATAGGTTCGAGCCTTTCCTTCGTTTTGGCGTTTGCCATTTCGATTATAGAAATTTTAGTTGCCTTGTTACAGGCCTATATTTTCACAGTCTTGTCTGCTTTGTATTTTGGCTTTGCTGTGGAAGAACACGACGATCATTGAGTAGTAAAAAATGTATAATTTAAATAAATAGTTAATTATGGAAATTCCAGCAATTGTAGGAGCAGGTTTAGTAGTAATCGGAGTAGGAATCGGAATCGGTTCTATCGGTCGAGGAGCCATGGAGGCGATCGGACGTCAACCCGAAGCTACCGGTAAAATTCAGACAGTGATGCTTATTGCAGCAGCACTTGTAGAAGGAATTGGTTTCGCTGCATTATTTGCCGTTTAATCAGTAGTGACCTCCGAGAAACTCGGAGCTAAAACAACTTAGGATGGAAAAATTAATCAGTGAATTTTCATTTGGACTGTTCTTTTGGCAACTGTTCATCTTTATTGGCCTAATCTTCTTACTAAAGAAGTTTGCATGGAAGCCCATTCTGGATGCGGTCAATGAACGCGAATCTTCGATTAAAGAGGCGCTGTCCTCTGCCGAAAAAGCGAAAGATGAAATGGAAGCCGTACAGGCGGACAATAAAAGAATTCTTCAAGAAGCACGCGTCGAAAAAGAAGCGATGCTTGCGGCGGCTAAAAAAACAGCCTCTGAGATGGTGAATCAAGCCAAAGAAAGTGCACAGGGCGAAGCCGACAAAATCATGAAGCAAGCTCAAGAATCCATCCAAGCGGAGAAAGAATTGGCCATTAAAGAAATAAAAACACAGGTTGCAAGTTTGTCCTTAGACATTGCTCAAAAAGTGTTGGAAGCGGAACTGTCCGATGAGAAGAAACAAAGCGCCTTGGTCAACAAACTACTAAAAGAATCGAATCTGTAACCTATGATTCAAAATCGTGCTGCTATTCGTTATGCCAAAGCCATCTTGGAATTTGCCCTAGAGCAGAAAGCTGAGGAGGCTGTTCAAAGAGACTTTGAGCAAGTGACGGCTACTTTAGAGCAATCAAAAGACCTTGCCAAACTATTGGAAAGCCCCGTGATGGAAGCCAGTGAAAAGAAAGAAGTACTCGGGAAAATTTTTTCCAATCAAGCCCCTGCAACCCAAAAAGCGATGGCATTATTAGCGAAAAACCAACGAATAAATTTGTTGGGGCAGGTTGCTCAGGAGTATCAAAAACGAATTGACGCACACCAAGGGGTTCAAAAAGCACAAGTGACTACAGCAGCTCCATTGGAAAAAGCTCTGGAAAAAGAAGTGCTTGGGATGGCCCAAAAATTGACCCCCCAAAAAGTAATCTTGGAAAACAAAATCGACCCGACGCTTTTAGGAGGCTTTGTTTTACAGATAGGAGATTTACAATACAACGCAAGTGTTGCACAACAATTGCGAACACTGAAACAAGAATTGACAGAAAAATAAGCACATAGAACGCTAAAAAAATAACAACAATATGGCAGCAATAAAACCCGCTGAAGTATCAGCCATCCTCAAAAAACAGCTCGCAGGGACAAGTACCGCAGCTTCTTTGAGTGAAGTAGGAACCGTCTTGGAAGTTGGTGATGGGATTGCACGGGTGTATGGATTGACCAACGCTCAATATGGTGAATTGGTTATTTTCGAGTCGGGCCTTGAAGCCATGGTACTCAATCTCGAAGAAGACAATGTCGGAATTGTTTTGTTGGGTCCTTCTAAGGAAATTAAAGAAGGAGACACGGTCAAACGAACCAATCGAATTGCCTCCATCAATGTAGGAGAAGGTATTGTGGGTCGCGTTGTCGACACTCTTGGGAATCCCATCGACGGCAAAGGCGCCATCAAGGGGGAATTATACCAAATGCCTTTGGAACGTAAAGCTCCAGGAGTGATATACCGTCAGCCAGTTAACGAGCCCTTACAAACAGGAATCAAATCCATAGACGCCATGATTCCTGTAGGGAGAGGCCAGCGAGAATTGGTGATTGGAGATCGACAAACGGGAAAAACAACCGTTTGTATTGATACTATCCTCAATCAAAAAGAATTTTTTGATGCCGGTGAGCCCGTCTATTGTATCTATGTTGCTATCGGACAAAAAGCATCTACTGTTGCAGCCATTGCTAAAACACTTGAGGATAAAGGGGCTTTAGCCTATACAACGATCGTTGCCGCGAATGCTTCCGATCCCGCTCCTATGCAGGTATATGCCCCTATGGCCGGAGCGGCTATTGGAGAGTATTTCCGAGACACGGGGCGTCCAGCATTGATTATTTATGACGATCTGTCCAAGCAGGCGGTTGCATACAGAGAGGTTTCCTTGCTATTGCGTCGTCCTCCGGGTCGTGAAGCCTACCCAGGTGATGTTTTCTATTTGCACTCTCGTTTGTTGGAGCGCGCGGCGAAGGTTATCGGCGATGATAAGATCGCCAAGGGAATGAATGATTTGCCTATTTCCTTGAAAGAAAAAGTAAAAGGGGGTGGCTCATTAACGGCCCTTCCTATTATCGAAACACAGGCAGGAGATGTATCTGCTTATATCCCTACCAATGTAATTTCAATTACAGATGGACAGATATTTTTAGAATCGGATTTGTTTAATTCAGGAGTTCGCCCTGCAATTAATGTAGGAATCTCCGTTTCTCGTGTAGGAGGATCAGCTCAGATCAAATCCATGAAAAAAGTATCGGGGACTTTGAAACTAGACCAAGCCCAATTTCGTGAATTGGAAGCCTTCGCCAAGTTTGGCTCTGACTTGGATGCAGCAACATTGAATGTGATTGAAAAAGGAAGACGCAATGTTGAAATACTAAAGCAAGCTCAAAATGATCCCTTCACAGTAGAAGACCAAACGGCCATCATCTACGCAGGGTCTAAAAATCTGTTGCGGAAGGTGCCAGTGGATCAAGTTAAAGCTTTCGAAAAAACCTATATCGAAGAGTTGAATAAATCCCACAGAAAAGTTCTTGACACTATTAAATCAGGGAAACTGACCGATGAAGTGCTCGACACACTCAATGCAGTTGCCGCTAAAATAGCTGCCCAGTTTGAATAACCAATTATGGCGAATCTAAAAGAAATACGCAGCCGAATAGCCTCGGTATCTTCCACCATGCAGATCACTTCTGCCATGAAGATGGTATCTGCGGCAAAGCTAAAAAAAGCGCAAGACGCTATTACAGCCATGCGCCCGTATTCGGATAAGCTAACGGAATTGATTCAAAATCTAAGCGGTTCTCTAGATGGCGACACGCCCAATCCCTTCACCCAGGTCCGTCCTGTCAAGAAAACCTTACTGGTCGTGGTGACTTCTAATAGAGGTTTGTGCGGAGGGTTCAATTCTAGCATTGTCAAAGCTGTTCAGCACTATGTCAAAGAACATCCCGAACAAGACATTCATTTATTGACTCTGGGAAAGAAAGGAAACGATATCCTTTCGAAAAATTCCTCTTTGTTTGGCAACAACAACCAAATCTTTGATGATTTGACCTATTCAAATGCTGCCGAAGTGGCTGAAGAATTTATGGATGCATTTGCAGAACAACAATTTGATGTGGTGAAAGTGATCTACAACCGATTTAAGAATGCAGCGACACAGATTGTAACGACAGAAACACTTCTTCCCGTAGTTCCAGAAGAGGATGTTAAGGGGTCTACAGGAGATTATATCTTTGAGCCTGACCAAGATGCTATTGTAAATGAACTACTTCCCAAAAGCATCAAAATGCAATTATTCAAAGCCCTGCGGGATTCGTTTGCTAGCGAACATGGAGCACGAATGACTGCCATGCACAAAGCGACGGATAATGCTACGGAACTCCGAGACCAGCTAAAACTGACCTACAACAAAGCAAGGCAAGCAGCCATCACCAACGAAATCTTAGAGATTGTTGCTGGAGCAGAGGCGTTAAGCTAAGTTATTGACATACAATCGTAAATGTTAAGCCTCTTATATGGGGCTTTTTTGTACTTTGGATTTGCCCAAACCCATACCCATGAAAAACAAACTTATTCAAGGCATTAATTTCAGTGCTGGAGGATTTCTATTTATTTTAGGTATTATGGGATATATTTATCCTGAATGGTTTTTTCAGGAAAAATACGATGTGTTGATGCCAACCCCTCAAAGCACAACCATACTCCGAGTGATGATGGGGTTCATGGCAACGATAGGGTTGCTTTGGCTTTGGGCCACACGATACCTTTCAGAACAACGCAGGTTTTTAAAAGCGACTGGAGTAATGACGCTGGGGTTTGTTCTGAGTCGCATCGGAGGGTTAATTTTAGACGGTTGGAACCAGACCTTTACTTATCGGGAATTAGCCTTTGAAGTTTTAGCATTGATGGTCATTTTCGTAATGCTAGTAAATACAAGCAAAGACCATGCTAAAAATTGAACTCCAGTCCGAACGTTTGCAGTTTTGTTCCTTAACTAAGAAGCACTTAAACCAAGTCTACAGGCTTCATTCTTTACCCCAAGTGGCGCAATACAACACGATTGGAATCCCCAAAAATATTGCAGTAACACACAACGTTTTTCTAGGCAAGCTAGACCCCTCTAATTTTGCTGAGCACGGCTAGGTACTGTTTGATCAAGAGGGCCTATTTATCGGGGAAATGGGATTGGTATTGGCACCCGAAAGGTTTCGAAAAGCAGAAATAAGTTACTCAATTCACCCCAATTGTTGGAACTACGGTTATGCTACAGAAGCAGTAGAAAGGTTGATTCGGTTCGCCTTCGACACCTTGCAATTGCACCGAATCGAGGCAGGAGTTGCTGTGAGCAATAAAGCCTCCATTCGTGTTTTAGAAAAAGCAGGGCTACAGCGAGAGGGAAGGCACCGAAAAATTCTTCCTCTTCGTGACGGTTGGGAAGATAATTATAGTTACGGTATTCTTTCTTTTGATTAGCCCGTTGATTAATAGAATGGGAATACCAGTAATTTTGGCGAGTACATCGGACTTCAAAAGGCTGCAAATTCAGAAATGGGAAGCGGAACGAATTCCAAACCAGTTGATAAGATTTCCAATAAATCTAGGCTAAGAATTCCTATTCAGCACCCGATTTTTGTACTTTAGGAAGGCAATAAAATAAGATGACAAGAGTCCCTATAATTAACGAAAGCCCTTTTGATCTGCCAGCCTATGCAACGCCTCAGTCAGCCGGATTGGATTTAAGAGCGCATCTCGCAGAGCCTTTGGAACTGGCTCCATTGGAACGACAGATTGTAGGCACAGGCCTAAAAATTGCATTGCCGCAAGGACTGGAGGCCCAGGTGCGTCCCCGAAGCGGCCTTGCAGCAAAGTATGGAATTACGGTCTTAAATGCCCCAGGGACTATCGACGCCGATTATCGAGGAGAGATTGGAGTGATTTTAGTGAATCTCTCCAAGGAAGCCTACACCCTTCAACCTGGAGAAAGAATTGCCCAATTGGTGATTGCGACTTATTCACAGGTGGCTTGGGAATTGACAGCAGAATTGAATGAAACCTCACGAGGCGTATCTGGATTTGGAAGTACTGGAAAACAATAATTTAGATCATATAAATTCATTAATTAATTGAAAATAATTGTACCCATGGCAGGACGTGGCTCACGGCTACGCCCCCATAGCTTAACAACACCCAAACCGCTACTTCCAGTAGCAGGCAGCCCAATTGTCAATCAATTGGTCACTGAAATTGCTCGAGTGGTGAATACACCTATTGATGAAGTCGCTTTTATTCTCGGGGATCCAACATATTTTGGAAAGGAAGTTGTTCAACAACTTACGTCCCTAGCGGAAAGCTTGGGAGCGGAGGCCACAATTTACCGTCAAAAAAAACCCCTAGGAACTGGTCACGCCATTATGTGTGCCGCGGATTCTCTTTCGGGTCCTGCCGTGGTGGCCTATGCCGACACCCTCATTCGAGCTGACTTTACTTTAGATCCTAAAGCGGACGCGGTGATATGGGTAAAATCGGTAGAAAACCCCGCAGCATACGGTGTTGTCGAATTGAATAAGGATCAAGAAATTGTGGGATTGGTTGAAAAACCACAGCGTTTCGTTTCCAACCAAGCGGTCATTGGAATTTATTATTTCAAAGACATTACTGTATTAAAGACCAAGCTCAACAAAATCGTAAATAGACAATTATTGCCGGGCCAAGAATACCAAATCAACGACGGGATTCTCGCGATGATGAAAGAGGGCTACCGTTTCTTTCCGGGTCAAGTTGAGGAATGGATGGATTGTGGAAACCCTCAAATTACACTTGAGACCAATACACGGATGCTTAAAATCCTTGATCAAGAAGAACAAGCTCTGATAGCACCTGATTTGGTTTTGGATAATAGTGAATTGATTCCCCCTTGTTTCATCGGTGAAGGCGTGGTGCTCAAGAACAGCACCGTGGGGCCCTATGTGGCACTGGGGGACGGCAGTCAGGTTCATGGTAGCAAATTGAGCCACTGCTTGATTCAGAAAGAGACGGAAATTCACAACGCGGAATTGGCGCATGCCATGATCGGGAATAAAGTGTATTTTGACGGCAACTTTAAAGAAGTGAACCTGGGCGATTATTCAAGCTTGAAATGAGTTATAAAAGAATTTTGATATTGATTTTGACGGGGCTTTTCTGGGGAGGCTGTAAGTCGGTTGCCGTTTTGCCGACAAAGGCTCCAGTCAACAAAGTTGACTTAAGACTTTTGGCTAAAGAAATACAAAAGCAGCACCCACAATTCAATCATCTCAGGGGTAGGCTCAAAGCCACCTACGACAATGGAAAAAACAAGCAACAAGTCGTCGTTAGTTTACGGATGACTCAAAACCAAAAAATTTGGATGAGTGCCAATATGCTGATCCCAATCGCTAAACTTATGCTTACCCCCAAAGAAGTTCAGTTTTACGAAAAGTTTCAAAAAACGTTTTTTGAGGGTGAGATAGCTTTTATCAATCGGTTATTCAACACTGAATTTGGATTTAAAAACATACAAGACCTCCTATTGGGAGTCCCAGTTCTATTGCCTCAAAAGGGAAAGTGGCGACAAATCACCAACCCTATTGATTATGTTTTGACGCCCAGGGGGAGCCTAAAAGACCTCCAACCGACATACTTTGTCAATCCGACAACCTTTCTTCTAAAAGAACAGCGATTTGTGTTGCCGCAGGGGCAAAACATACTATCCTTTAAGTATCCAGAATATCAGAACGTAGGCGGACAGAACCTTCCCAAGCGAGTCGAAATTTCTTATTTTGATGGCAAGCAGCTGTTGCAGTTGCAGTTGCAGTTTTCCCGGTTAACCTTCCCCAAAAAAATCACTTTCCCCTTTGAAATACCAGAAGGGTACCAACCCATCGTGCTGAAATGATCTATCGAGTGTTTTCATTGATTGTTTTTATGCTGGTGCTTAGCCCGCCTGTACTTGGACAGGAGAACAAAACGCGTCAACAAGAATTGGAAGCACAACGTCAACGCTTGCAAAAGGAAATCAAACAGATCAATCGGCTTTTGTACTCCAACCGATCACAGCGCAAATCAGCGGTGGGAGAGGTAGAGGATTTGGAAGTAAAACTCAACGTGCGTCAACGCCTGATCCAAGTGAGTAATCAACAGGCGAATTATTTGACGCAACGCATCACAATTAACGAAAAAGAGATAGACCGACTTCGCAAAGAGGTTCAACAAGCCAAAGAGGACTATGCCAAAATGATTCAGGAATCGTATAAAAGTCAATCCGAACAAAACCGATTGATGTTTTTATTTTCTTCGGAAAATTTGTTGCAAGCCTATAAGCGCATTCAGTATATGAAACAGTATGCCCGATTTCGAAAACGCCAAGCTGTAGAAATCGCCGAAAAAACAGTCTTGCTTCAAGACCTCAATACAACGTTGATTGCACAGCGGGAACAAAAGAAAAAATTGATTAGTGAAAACCGGGTTGCTCAGCAGACGCTTAAGAAAGAAAGGCGACAGCAGCAAAGCATGATTCAACAACTCAGAAGGAAAAGCCGCAGCCTCACCGCTCAAATTCGTAAAAAACAACAGCAGTCAGATGCCATAGATCAAGAAATCCAACGCCTGATTCGTGAAGCCATTGCAGCATCTAACAAAAAAGCTGGAAAAAAAACAAAAGCTACTTTTGCTATGACCCCCGATGAAAAACTCATCGCGTCAAATATGGAAGCCAATCGAGGACGTTTGCCTTGGCCTGTAGTGGAAGGAGTCATCACGCAACGGTTCGGCACTCAGCCGCACCCTGTCGTTCGCACGACCATGATCAAAAGTACTGGGATCACCATCGCTACAGCCCCAGAAAGTGACGCTAGAGCCGTCTTCGAAGGGGAGGTGATGTCAATCTTAAGTTTTAAAGGGAGCAACCCTACGGTCTTGGTTAAGCACGGAAATTACATCACTGCCTACAAAAACTTAGGGAAAGTATATGTGAAAAAAGGGGACAAGATTAAAACCAAACAAGCCGTTGGACAGGTGTTTACAAATCCAGTTGACGGCAAGACCAGTTTACAGTTTAGCCTATTTCAGGCATCCAAACCCCAAAACCCCAAATTGTGGTTAGCCCGACTGTAAGGAAACAGAAATTACTCGAGATTAATTTTCTTCCAAATACCAAGCTTCTTCTTCGAGGGTATACTTGATATAATAAAGCAAATTAATAGCTTCTTTTTTCGAGGTGTATCTTCCATAAGCGACACGATGTAATCCCTCTGGGTTAATGACAGCATAAGCAGCAGAATAGCCTTGGGATTTCAAATCTTCCAATTTGCGTTCGGCATTATTCATGTCTCGAAAGGTACCAGCAATGATACTGAAATACGGTTGATCCAATTCAGAGACCGATTCGGAGTCGTACGCAACACCCTCTTCAGCGGCCAGATTGAGCTCAATCTTGGAAAGGGCCCCTAAATCAAAGGTGGCTTTGGCGACATTGGATTGGATTCTTTTTTGGGCCAATTCTTGATTTTTGGCTCGTTCGCTTTGTAGATACTGATCACCAAAGTAATAGCCTCCACCGGCAAGGGCAACGCCCAAAATGCCAATGACAGCATAGCGTAATACAGAGGAGCCTCCCTTGGTTTCTTTATCCTCGGGGGTAAACATTAAATTTTCATTATTCTCTTCCATAATTGAAAAGACTTTTAAAGGTTCTGTTTTTTTTGCCACAGGCACCAAGGGTGTCCGGGTAAACATACGTAGTCCAAACGCATCTTTGTCGTAATTTATTTTACCGTAAGGTAAAAATTCTATTTTTTTGGCTGCATTTAGGCGCATTTCACCCAAATTACCCAGGCTAAGGGGCTGTGTTTGAAGTTTTTGTTTCCAAACAATAACTTCTTTTTCAATCAAACGCAAGGCCCCTTCGTAGGAAAGTTCCTGCTTTTGTGCCATATAATGGGCCAGCACACCATCATTGCTCTTCAAAAGGGTATTAAAAGTCAGTTCGCGACGAAACGGACGAAATACCCCATTGGAATAATCAATTTCCACTGGAAAAGAACGGGTAACAAAAGCCCCAAAATCGGGAATGGTTACACATTCGTATTGATACAATAATTCTCGCAAATAATACGCTAGACTCATCTTTTCAAATGTAGGAAAACCCTTTGGTATTCAAAACGAGAAAAAACGAAACTTCGTATTTTAGTAGCAACCCCAATTTTTATGAACAGACTGACTGCTTGTTTGACCTTGAGACTCCTCCCTGGAATTGGCCCCATCACTGCACAAAAGCTAGTGCATACTTATGGAAGCCCAGAGGCCATTTTTGATGCTGAACCCCACCCTGAAAAAGTACCTAACGAACGTTTGCGAAAACTCTTGGAAAAGGCTCGTTCGGTTCAAAAGGAAGTCGCAAGCATAAAAGAGTGGATGAAAAAAGAAGCCTTAATCCCCTTACTCTGGGGAACAGAAGCCTATCCATTGGCCTTAGCGCGATGTCCAGACGCTCCGCTATTGCTATTTTGTCGCGGGGAATTGGATTGGGAAGGGCGCCGCTGGTTGGCAGTAGTAGGAACCCGTCGTCCATCGGCTTATGGAGAAAAGAGCTGCCGAGCCCTCTTGGAAGCCATACAGCCCTACAATCCCGTTATTGTCTCTGGCTTAGCTTATGGAATTGATGCCGTAGCACATCAAACTGCTCTCGATTTGAAATTGGATACCGTCGCATGTCTGCCTCATGCTTTTGGACAGCCGATTTATCCAGCACCGCATCAAAAGCTGTCCGTACGAATAGCACAACAGGGTGCTTTAGTATCGGACTTCATTCCGACACAGGGATTTGAACGCGGGCATTTTATTCAACGAAACCGACTCATCGCAGGTCTGTGTGAAGCGACGCTGGTTATTGAAACAGGAGAAAAAGGCGGGAGTTTAATCACGGCCAATTTTGCCAGTCAATACGATCGCGAGCTTTATGCTTTGCCGGGGCCTATTCATTCCCAACAGAGCAGAGGCTGCCATGCTTTAATCCAATCCCGACAGGCAGAATTGATTGACTCGGTTGAGGTTCTCATCGAATCTCTGGGCTGGGCTGGCCTACAAAACCCAAAACAAATAAGGATCCCGCTGGATTTGAGTCCAACCGGAGAAAAACTCTACAAACGAATGCTTCATAACGGAAAACAGAGCTTGGATAAATTAGCCAAGGCAGAAGGACTGTCTATTTCGGAGACGGCCATTGTTCTGATGGAATTGGAAATGAAAAAGGTGGTTCGCCCGCTGCCAGGGAAATACTTCGAGCTCCGCTAGTAGCCCACTTTTTTTCGAACGCGCAGCAGGACTTCATTGGCAATTTCTCGAGCTCGGTCAGCGCCTTTGGCCAGAGCAATCTCAATTTCTTGAGGATGTTCCATATAGTAGTCGAACAGCTTACGTTCTTCAGTAAATCGTGAGCAAATTAGTTCGTATAGGGCTTGCTTGGCATGTCCATAGCCCATGCCCCCTGCCAAATAATCTTTGCGTAGGGCGGCGGTTTGTATAGCGTCTGCCAACAATTCATAGAGGGCAAACACATTACAGGAGTCGGGATTTTTCGGTTCTTCCAAGGGGGTGCTGTCGGTTTGAATCTTCATCACTTGTTTTCGCAAAGCGGTGTCGGCTAAAAAGATATTGAGGGTATTTTCTTTGGATTTACTCATTTTTTGTCCATCAGTACCGGGGATGTATTGTGCTTCCTTTTGAACAGAGGCCTGGGGAAGGACAAAAGTTTCCCCCATCTGGTTGTTGAATCGAGTGGCTACATCTCGCGTCATTTCCAGATGCTGCAACTGATCTTTTCCCACCGGAACCACTTCAGCGTCGTACAGCAATATATCGGCGGCCATCAGCATGGGGTAACTAAACAAACCGGCATTGACGTCGGACAAGCGATCTGCTTTGTCTTTGAAGGAATGTGCTAGGGTCAGGCGTTGGTAGGGGAAGTAGCAGCTGAGGTACCAGGCGAGTTCTGTGGTTTGGCTGACGTCACTTTGGCGATAGAACACGGTTTTCTCAGTATCGAGGCCGCAGGCCAACCAGGCTGCCGCGGTAGCTCGAGTATTATCACGGAGGGTCGCTCCTTCTTTGATCTGCGTGAGGGAATGCAAGTCCGCAATAAAAAGAAAAGATTCATCGGCGGAAGCTTTTGACAGTTCAATAGCCGGAAGGATAGCGCCAAGAAGGTTACCGAGATGCGGAGTACCTGTGGATTGTACGCCAGTAAGAACTCGTGCCATAAGAATGCTGAATATTAGTGATTCACAAAGATATTTTTTTTGATCGGCGCACCCAAAAGCCAGCCGTCCATTTCTAAAAAAAAGCTACTTTTGGTCCATGCGTCGTATACTATTAATTGTATGGCGGGTTTGGTTCTATACGCTGGCGGCAATTCCCGTATTGGTCTTGTTCCCCCTCTTGGTGGTCTTGGTTTTTTTACCCAATGGGTATCCCTCCATTTTTTGGATTGCCCGCAATATTTGGTCTCCTTTTATTTTGATTGGAACAGGTTTTTGGACGCAAATCAAAAATATTTCTGGCGCCAAGCACAATCAAAGCTACCTGCTCATCGCCAATCACACCAGTTATATCGATCCTTTTTTAATTTTACGGGCCTGGAAAACACCTTTTGTCTTTGTGGGAAAAAAAGAATTGGTTGAGATTCCGATTTTCGGATTCATCTACAAACGCGCCGCCATCATGGTCGATCGCTCGGACAAGAAGAGTCGGTTTGCGGTATATGGCTTGGCCAACAAGGTGATTCATGGAGGCTATAGCGTGTGTATTTTTCCCGAAAAAGATTATTTGGATGAAGCCATCCTATTGAACGAATTCAAACGGGGAGCCTTTAAATTGGCGATTGAACACCAGTTGCCTATTCTACCGATGGTCTTCTACGATCCCAAGCGAATGTTTCCTTGGCACACCTATTTTGGGTTTCCAGGGGTGATGCGGATTGAGATTCACCCTCCCTTTGAGACGGAAGGCTATACGGAAGAGGACATTCTTGAGTTGCAAGAAAAAGCACGAGAATTCATTCATGGGAAACTTTTGGCTGACCCCAAGCAGCGCGCAGTAACCGCCGTAGGGAAATGGGAAAGCCTTTATCCTTCTGGCAGGTAGATCTCTCCTTTTAGGTAGAGTTGAGCATGCCCTCCTATCCGAACGCGATCGCCCAAATCTTCACAATCCAATACCCCTTTGCGAGCTGAAATTTGCTGCGCTTTCATACGTTTTTTCCCCAGTTTGGGTGCCCAAAGGGGAATCAAGGAAGTGTGGGCCGAGCCCGTTACATAGTCTTCATCCACTCCGGTTTGCGGAGCAAAGAACCGAGAGACAAAATCCACCGTATCTCCTGCAGCAGTAACAATCAAGCCGCGTTCGCCCAACTGTTGGATCCACTGCATATTGGGTTGCAATGCCGCCACGGCGGTTTCGTTTTCCACCACAACCATAAAATCAGTTTCGCCTTTCCAATATTCTAGTGGCACAACACCCAAGCTTTGTTCGGCACCATCCAGCGGGGAGATAGGGGCGATGCGATCTGTTGGGAAATTGAGAAAGAGTTGCTCACCTTCTTGTTGGACGCTAAGCCGCCCTTTATTGAGGGTCTGAAACCGGAGGGTTTCCTGCGAGACTTTCAATACATTTTTAAGCACATAAGCAGCTGCCAAGGTGGCGTGACCACAGAGGTCTACCTCCACATCGGGAGTAAACCAGCGAATGTGATATTCTTCGCCTTTGGGAACGACAAACGCCGTTTCCGCTAAATTGTTTTCATTTCCAATGGCCTGCATTTGGGAATCAGGCAACCAATCCTCAAGCACGCACACGGCGGCAGGATTGCCTCCAAACACCCGGTCGGTAAAGGCGTCTACTTGATAGAGCGTGAGCACAGACATGTTTTATTCCTCAACGACTTTAAGGGCATTTTTGATTTTGTCTTCCAGTTCCTCCATCAGTTCGGGATTGTCTTCCAGAAGGGTTTTCACAGAATCGCGGCCCTGGCCCAATTTGGTATCGCCATAGCTAAACCAAGAACCACTTTTTTTGATCAGTTCGTAGTTCACTCCCAAGTCAATGATTTCCCCAATTTTGGAGATTCCTTCCCCGTACATGATGTCAAATTCGGTAGTTTTAAAGGGCGGGGCCACTTTATTTTTAACCACCTTCACTCGGGTTTTATTACCCATGACGTCGGCATCGGCATTTTTAATTTGGGTAGAGCGGCGGATATCCAAGCGGACCGAAGCATAAAACTTTAAGGCATTCCCCCCTGTGGTGGTCTCGGGATTGCCAAACATAACTCCAATTTTTTCTCGCAGCTGGTTGATAAAGAAGACCGTACAATTTGTTTTGCTGATGGATCCCGTTAGTTTTCGCAAGGCTTGGGACATCAAGCGGGCGTGCAAGCCCATTTTGGAATCCCCCATTTCCCCTTCGATTTCGCTTTTGGGTGTGAGGGCGGCTACAGAATCAATCACCACAATGTCCACCGCTCCCGAGCGGATCAGGTTATCGGCAATCTCCAAAGCTTGCTCTCCGTGATCGGGTTGGGAGATGATCAGCTCGCTGATATCCACTCCCAACTTCTCGGCATAGAAGCGATCGAAGGCGTGCTCCGCATCGATGAAGGCAGCGATCCCTCCCGCTTTTTGACATTCGGCAATGGCGTGAAGAGTAAGGGTTGTTTTTCCAGAGGATTCTGGGCCGTAGATTTCAATCACTCGACCGCGCGGATAGCCGCCCACGCCCAAGGCAATATCCAAGCCTAAGGAACCCGAAGAAATGGCCTCCACATCTTCAATGACTTCATCGCCCAATTTCATCACCGAGCCTTTGCCATAGGTTTTATCCAGTTTGTCCAGGGTGAGCTGGAGCGCTTTGAGTTTTGCTGCTTTATCGTCTGCCATAATCGATTATTTTTTCGGTCATAGCTAAAGTACCAAAATCTCTGGTGTAGGAGAATTCCTCCTCCAACGGATTATTAACAAAAAGAAGGAGAAAAGCTTTCCGTTCAAATACAGAGAATGTTGTACTTTCAAGGCACTAAACAATAGAACAATGCGTGTTTTT
>CENJ01057863.1_pt1 | contig 41750 bp, 45 predicted proteins | sample 356161 | NCBI WGS metagenome assembly CENJ01 (sample SAMEA2619531, study PRJEB7988) | marine metagenome | biome: marine biome (ENVO:00000447); feature: surface water layer (ENVO:00002042); material: "saline water (ENVO:00002010), including plankton (ENVO:xxxxxxxx)" | depth 5 m | reverse complement strand
AGTGTTGGTTTTTGAAGTCTCTCAACTACATTTGCAACTGTAAATGTTTTTCCAGAGCCTGTTACTCCCTGAAGGGTTTGATAATTTAGGTTGCTTTTAAAACCCTCACAGATTTGATCGATAGCTTCAGGTTGGTCTCCTGTTGGTTTAAAACTGGATATTATTTTAAATTTCATTTGTGACAAAATTATTGAATATTTGACTTATAATTACTCGATTTCTTTTTAAAAGAAGCTAAATTTGAAAAATTATATGGAAGAGAAACTCATATCAAAAAAAAAGCCTTTTTTTCCTATTATAAAAAATTTAAGTATTTATCTTAAAAAGTATAATAGGTGGGTTTATACTCCAATTTCATATCAAGACCTCCTTAGATTTGCTGGTTCAGTCGCGGTATACGACGAAACAGATAAAGATACATTATGGGTTAGAGTATATTATAGTGATACTGAAAGAAGAGATATCGACCATAATTTAAAAAAAGTATACACTCTTCTTCACTCGGACGGCAATGAGTCATCTTTGCCTTATTTAAGTATTGACGCAATTGATTACTGTACATTTGGAAATTCTAAGCCATTTAGAATAAAAGTCAGAAATATTCTCAATGACAATTTTACATATTTTTATATCAAATGTACAGATGCTTCAAGAGTTTACGGATTGGAATTTGAGCATATGTTGTCCCCTTATAATTTAAATTTTTTAGTTAATGAGAAAACTCTTATTGAAGAACATATTTCAGGTATACCAGGTGATTTTTTTATAGAAAATTTATTAAAAAAGTGTTCAATCAGCCAGCAAGCCCAAATTGCCAAGGAATACGTTAAATTTAATGAAAGATGCATGATAAGATTATTGGGGGATATGAGATCATATAACTATGTTGTTATACCAATCCATGATTTTGACCAGGTAGTTTACAAAATTAGAGCTATTGACTTTGATCAACAGTGTTATGAAGGAAGTTTTAAAGTCTATAGACCACAGTTTTTTAAAGAAAATTTTCCAATAATTAAGATTGTAAAAAATAGATTAAATCAAGATTCAGTAATTCAGTACAAAATTGAGGAAAGATCCATAGTAGCAAAAAGAATAATTAGTTCCGGTTCTAGATTGGAAACTCTGGTTAAAATTATGACCAAAGACACTTTATCAAAACCAGATTACCTTAAAAATTTATCTCAAGAGATTTACAAATTCACAAAGGATAAAGCATTTAAAAAAGTTAAAAGCATGGGGGATGTTATGTCAGCTTCATTTTCATATGTTAGGAACAATTATGAAAACTTGAATATGTCCAATCTAATAAATAAAAGTAATTTTTAACTCTTATAAGTCATATTGCGTTGATTTATTTAATTTTAACTACTCAGTACTAACTTTAATATTATTTTGATTTATATTTCTAATTGATATGTAGAAATAAAATTGTAATCCAAAAAGTATTGTTGCCAATAATAGATGAAGGGGCTGAGAGCTAAAAGGAAAATGCAAATAATACATTGCAATACCTAAAATTATTTCAATTGCAATAATTCCTAAAATCCAAAAAATAATCTTTGAACTCAAATTCATCTTCTTAGATAAATAAATAATAAAAAAATTGACTGTTAAAATTAAAAGTGAAAAACTCCTATGAGTTAAGAAAACAGTTGGAAGGAAAAGTAGCCATAAATTTTTCTTTGTTTCTCCTATCATTATTATTTGCTGATCAATAAATTCTCTTACTTGTGTTCCAATTACAATTTGAATTATTGTAAAAATAAGTGATACTAAAACCATATTTTTTAATGTTATATTTTTAACGTTATTTTTTTTATAATCACCATTTTTGATGTATATAAAAATTAAAATTGAAATTATTAAAAGTGCCATAAGCATATGTATGGTAATACTATATGGACTTAAATTGGAGTCAACCACAATTTTACCCAGCCATGCTTGGAATCCAACTGCTGTTATTGTCAATAGGCTTAAAAGGGTTATGATGGGTTTATTTTTATAGAATTGAATAGAATAAAAGCCCAAGATTAGAACAGATATACCACAAACTACACCAATTAATCTGTTTATAAATTCAACCCACGTATGAAGTGGATTAAATTTTGAATAATCATGTTTGGTATACCCTTTCCAATTTTTAGGATTAAAACTTGAGCCACTTATAAAGTTTTTTTTCGATATTTTAAGTTCATCATTATAAATAATCATTTCCCCTTTTTCAAATATCTTTTGTGACATCCAAGTCAATTCAGCAATGTTTGTTGGAGGTATATAATATCCAAAACATTTAGGCCAATCAGGACAGCCCATACCACTTCCAGTCATTCTAACAACACCCCCAGTTGCAATAACCAAGTATACAATTAAAATGGACATTTTAGTCCAAAAATTAAACCTTCTCTTCATTAATTTTTGGTTTTAACCCCATTTTTGTTCCCTCTTTTAATAAAAGTTCAAAGGCAGAGTTGTATTCATTAGGAATTTTTCCATCCAGAATTGCATCTTTAATTTTTTCTTTTAATATCCCAACTTCTTTAGAGGGCTTTAGATTAAAAACACTCATAATAAATTTTCCAGTTACGGGAGGTTGAAAATTCCTAATTTTATCTCTTTCCTCAACAATTTTAATTTTTTGTCTTACAATTTTGAAATTATTTAAATATTTTTCGTGTCTTTTTTTGTTTTTGGTCGTTATGTCTGCTTCACACAACAACAGTAAATCCTCAATTTCTTCCCCAGCATCATAAATTAGTCTTCTAATTGCACTATCCGTGACGATACTTTCAGATAAAATTATTGGCCTGGAACTTAATAAAACAATCTTTTGGACATATTTTAATGAGTTATTTAAGGGCATTTTTAAATTTTTAAAAACCTCCAAAATCATTTTTGAACCTACGTACTCGTGACCATGAAAAGTCCAACCAATTTTTTTATCAAATCTTTTGGAGTTTGGTTTACCAATATCATGTAAAAGCGCTGCCCATCTTAACCAAACTTTATTCGTTACTTTGGATATATTATCCAATACTTGGAGAGTGTGATAGAAGTTGTCTTTGTGCGTAACTCCCTCAATCTCTTCAATTCCCTTTAGTTTATTCAAAGAGGGAATTAATATTTCAATTAGACCAACGGTATCTAATATTTTAAATCCGATAGAGGGTATATCAGTCATTAGAATTTTATTGATTTCATCTACAATTCTTTCTTTTGAAATTATTTTAATCCTATCACAATTTTTTATCATTGCATTTAATAAGGAATTATCAATGTTAAAATTTAATTCAGCGCTAAATCTAACCCCTCTAAGAATTCTTAGTGGATCATCTGATATAGTTATTTCTGGATTTGTAGGGGGGGTTTTAATGATTTTATTTTCTAAATCATTCAATCCATTAAAAGGATCGATTAACTCACCAAAATTTTTATCATTTAAACTTACAGCTATTGCATTGATAGTAAAATCCCTTCTTTTTAGGTCATCAAGAAGATCTCCAGGTTCAACATCTGGATTTCTACTCGATAAATGATAGGACTCTTTACGAGCTTTTACAATTTCAATATTAATCTCATTAAAATGAAGATGCGCGGTACCAAAGTTCTTGAACCTGCTTATTTTTAAGTTTTTATTTAGTTTGTTTTTTATTTCGTTAGCCAAAGTCATTTCACACCCTAATGTAACAAAGTCTAAATCAGAATTTTTTCTATTTCTATTTATTAAATGATCTCTTACGGCTCCACCTACAAGATATGTTTCTTGTGATATTGAAATACTACTTCTATGAACAATATCGACAACCTTTTGATTTATTAATTTTTGAATTTTTTTATTTGCGTTAATCATTCCCTAATTATATCAATTTGGCCATTTAATAAAACTTTAATAATTCTAGAAGGTTTTGAGTTTTCTAAATTATTATCATCAAAATTAACAACATAATCTACTCCATTGATAATCTTTTTGTCAATTTCCTTGAATTTTTTTGGAAAAGGGTTACCACTTATATTTGCAGAGGTAGAAATTAAAGGAACATTTATTTGATCAATTAATGCTTTACAAAAATTGTCTTTAACTAACCTTATAGCAATTGACTCATTTTTTCCATATAGAATCTGATTCAATCCTGTAACTTTTGGATAAACAATTGTCGTTGGTGACTCATCATATAAATATTTTAATACATTTTCAGGAATGTTTTTCACGTATCTTTCAAGCATTTCTATGCTAGACACTAGACTTATTAAAAGTTTATTATTATCCCTTCTCTTAATTCTAAATATTTTCTTTATTGCTGATTCAATTATTGCACTGCAACCAATACCCCAAATAGTGTCGGTTGGATATAATATAACTCCTCCGTTTAACACAAATTCTTTAGCTTTAACTATTTTATCTTCCATTTGAGATTATACCGAAACCCCGTGTTCTCTAAGCACATCATTTAGAGAAGTTTTTTTATCGGTACTTTCTTTTCTTTCTCCGATTATTAATGCACAAGGAACATTAAATTCTCCAGCATTAAATTCTTTTTTGTAGCTCCCTGGAATTACAACGGATCTCTCTGGAATAAACCCTTTTATTTCCACAGCCTCTTTTTTTGAAACATCAAATATTTTTGTTGATTTTGTGAGAACTACATTAGCTCCCAAAACGGCTTCCTTTTTGACATGTACACCTTCAACGACAATACATCTTGATCCAATGAAAACATTATCCTCTATTATAACTGGAGATGCTTGTAAAGGCTCAAGAACTCCACCTATTCCCACACCACCGCTTAAATGGACATTTTTACCTATCTGAGCACAGCTTCCAACAGTTGCCCAAGTATCCACCATAGTTCCTTCATCAACATATGCGCCTATGTTAACAAAGCTGGGCATTAAAATAACACCTTTTGAAATATATGATCCATATCTTGCAACTGCATGGGGAACCACCCTGATATTTCTTTCTGAATAATTGTTTTTTAAATCTATTTTATCATGAAATTCTAAGGGTCCAGCTTTTGTTGTCTCCATTTTTTGAATAGCAAAATAAAGAATAACAGATTTTTTTATCCATTCGTTTGTTATCCATATGTCACCTTTTTTCTCAGCGACTCTAACTTTCCCTTTATCTAGACTTTCAATTAATTCTCTAATTTTGTCTTGCGTCTTTTTTTCTTTTAAAAGTGCTCGATTAGTCCACGCATTTTCAATAATTGAATTCATAATTTTTTTTACAAATTTACATTATCTAAATTACTTTTTAGCTAAGTTTTTCATTTCAAGATTAGGATGAATATATTTGTGTATGGGAATTTTTTTAGCATTAGATTATGGAGAGAAAAGAACGGGCATTGCAGTTACCGATATTAATAAAATAATCGCCTCTGGTCTTACGGCCCTCTCTACAAAAGAAGTAATTCCATATTTAATCACATATTGTGAAAAAAACTTAATTGAAAAATTTATTATTGGGTATCCCAAAAAATATAATAACAGTGAATGTCTAGTAGAAATAAAAATTAAAGATTTCGTAAAAAAATTGAATTTATCTTTACCAAAAATTCCTATTGTGCGATATGACGAAAGGTTTACTTCTAAAATTGCCTCTAATGCAATACTAGAATCTGGTGTGAACAAAAGAAAAAGAAAAGATAAATTTTTAGTTGATAAGGTAAGTGCAACAATATTATTACAATCTTATTTATCAATGCACAAAAATTCTTAAACTTATGATTTTACCAATTCTGTCATATGGAAATTCAGTTCTTAAAAAGAAAGCACTGCCTATTTCTATAAAAACTAAAAATTTAAAAAGTCTGATAAAAGATATGTGGGAAACTATGTATGCGGCCCAGGGAGTTGGTCTTGCTGCACCTCAAGTAGGGGAATCAATAAGACTATTTATTGTTGACACGTATCCTTTTTCAGATAATGAGGATTTATCAATAAACGAAAGGAAATTTTTAAAAAGTTTTAAAATGGTATTTATAAATCCAGAAATTGTAAAAGAAAATGGAAAAGAATGTGTTTTTAATGAAGGTTGTTTAAGTATACCTGGTATAAGGGAAGATGTGAAGAGAAAAGACTCCATAATCATTAAATTTCAAGATTTGAACGGAAAACTTATAAAAGAATCATTCTCAGGTATCGCAGCTAGAGTTATACAGCACGAGTATGATCATATAGAGGGTGTTTTATTTACAGACAAATTGTCTTATTTAAAAAAGAAAACAATTAAAAGGAAGCTTACTGAAATTTCAACTGGTAAAATCAAAGTTGATTATAGTATGAAGTTCTTATAAAAATAAATTAAATATAATGGATTCATTGGATGAACAACTGAAAGAGATTAAACAATTAATTTCTATTGTATGGGAGTTAAGAGAGAGATGTCCCTGGGATAGAAAACAGACATTTAAAACGCTAAAAACCCAGACTATAGAAGAGACATACGAGTTATGTGACGAGATTGAAAAGTTAAGTTATGACGGTATAAAAGAGGAATTAGGTGATTTATTGCTTCACGTTCTTTTCTACGCAAAAATGGGTTCTGAAAAAAACAAATTTAATATAGGAATCATTGCTAATGAATTGACTAAAAAATTAATTAGACGGCATCCCCACATATATGAGGATAAAAAAATAAAAAATTCAGAGGAGGTCAAATTAAATTGGGAAAAAATCAAACTAAAAGAGGGTAGGAGTAGTATATTGGATGGTGTGCCAGCAAATTTACCACCTATACTCAAAGCCTATAGAATCCAAGAAAAAGTTTCATCTATCGGATTTGACTGGGAAAAATCTGATGATGTAATAGAAAAATTAGACGAAGAAATACTTGAGTTCAAGGAAGAGTTAAAAAAAGAAAGTAAAGATAATTTAGAAAAAGAGTTTGGGGATATTTTGTTTTCATTAATTAATTTATCTAGACATTATAAAATAAACCCTTACGATGCTCTAGAAAAATCAAATATAAAATTTGTAAAACGATTTAAATTTATAGAAGAAAAAACAAAAATATTAAAAAAGCAAATTAATGATCTTGACTTAAAAGAAATTGATATTTTATGGGAACAATCCAAAAACGAAACTTGAAATTTTATTATTTTAATCCATCTTTATGTGCCTGATTTAGAATTGATTTTAATTGTTTAAGTTTAAAATCCACCAGTGTTTTTTTAGTATTGAGTGTTTTTATTTTGTTATTTACTTCGACAAGTAAAGGATTGTTATTACTGGATTCACTGAAAAATTCCAGATTATTTTCAAGTTGATTAAGTTCACTACTTATATCGTCAATCTTTTTTCTCAATTGGTTATTCTCATCATTGATTAGTTTTTCATCATTTTTAATGAAATATAATCTTGTTTCATACTTTTTCATTTCCAATTTATTTTTTGGAATTGAAATTTCCTTCCATTTATTTGATAAAAAATTTAATATAAACTTCTCCTGATTTCCAATATCATTATTTCTTATTTTATTCCAAATTCTAGATTTATCTTTAATATATAATTCATATTTCTTTGGAGTCAGAGGAATTTCTTCTTTTTTTAAAGTTTCAATAAATTCTTTTTGCTCCTTTATTATCTTTTTTTCATTATCGTTGAGACTTTTATTTTTATTTTTAAAATTATTGAAATAATTATTTGTTTTTAATTTAAACTCTGACCATAATTTTTCAGAATATTTTTTTGAAACCCTTCCACTATTTTTCCATTCAGATTGAATTTCTTTGATTCTCTCAACATGATTTCGCCAATTTTCATCATTTAGAATATTTTCAACTTCATCAATAAGTTTTTGTTTTAATTCAATGGATTTTTTTTCTAATATTTTTAGATTTTTATAAAAGTTATTTTTTTCTTTATTAAAAATTCTTGTTGCATCTCTAAAAGAATTCCATAAATCTTTATTTTTTTCTTTTGGCACATTCCCGATTCTAATAAAATTCCTTTTTAATTCTTCGACTTCTTTTATATAATTCTGCCACTCATTGTGTGTACTTATTTTATTTTCTGATATTTTTTTAATTTGATTAATTAGTTGAAATTTAGTTTCGTAATTTTTCAATTTTATTATATCAATATTTTTTATGTATTTGTTTTTTTCCTCATGTATTTTTTTTGTTGCTAATTGAAATCTTTGCCATAACCCTTCTCTTTTATCTCTAGCCACTGGTCCTAATTCATTTTTCCATAATCTATGTAAATTATTTAGCTCCCTAATAGCTATGTGAATATTATCCAAATCCACTAATTTTTCGGCTTTTTCAATAATTTTAACTTTCTCCTCATAATTATTTTGATAATCTATATGTCTTAATTCTCTATTCATGTGCAAGAGGTCGTAAAATCTTTCAACATGAAACTTATAAGTTTGCCAAACATTATTATTTTCACTTCTTGGAACTTGCCCTGCATTATAAAATGCTTCTTGTAAATTTTTAAAGTTTTTATAAGTATTATTATCGTGCTGACTTTTATCAATTAGATTTTTTATTTCGTCTATTATTTCCTTTTTTCGTGCTAAATTTATTTTTTGTTTGCTTGATAGCTCTTTAAAATATTGATTTTTTTTGTTTTTGTAGTTTTTAAGTAGGTTATAAAATTCTTTTTTATAACCTGGAGTGTAATAAAAATCAATTTCATTACCTCCGTTGTCAATAAATTCTATTTTTTTCTTTTCTAATATTGATTTAAACTTATTTTCAAAATCATTTTTTAAAAGATTAATACTATCGTTATTCTTAATCCAATCCGATTGCCTTAAAAGTTTTTCTAGATAATTCGGATATTCCTCTATTTCAATTGTTTTCAAGTCATTTTCTATTCTTTTTTCGGAAGGGATCGGCTTTTCTGTTAATGACTCATCATGGATTTTTTCTCCATGTTTTTTTTTCTCTGAAGTTTTACTCTCAGCATTATTTTTTGTAGAGGATTTATTAGTAGAATCGCTTTTCATTGTTGTACACCCTAGTTATTGTCCTAAAATACAAAAAAAATAATCAATTTATTTCATTCCATATTGACCAGGATTTTTCAGCTTGATAAATTAACATATCATAACCATTTACTATTTTGGCACCTTTGATTTTACCATTTTTCAGAAATCTTGTTTTTATCGGATTATAGATTAAATCAAATAAAATATGATTCTTTGTTATATGTTCAAAGTTAATATCAGGACATTTTTCAGTATTTGGGTAAGTTCCAAGAGGTGTTGTATTTATAATAAGCTCAAAATTATTTAAGATATCCCTATCTAATTCAACGTATATAAAATCACCTTTTTTCCTTTTTCTCGACACTGTCTTATATTTGATTGAATTTTTTTTAAGAACATGTATAATAGCCTTCGAAGCTCCTCCAGTCCCTAAAATAAGGGCATTTTTAATTTTTTTATTTATGTTTTCAAACAATGATTTTTGGAATCCATAACAATCTGTATTGTGACCTATTAATTTTCCTTGGTTATTAAACGAAATGGTATTTACAGCCATAATATCTTTTGCCTCTTTTGAAATATTATCTAAATATGGAATAATTTTTTCTTTGTATGGAATTGTGACATTAAGTCCCTTAAGATTTTTTTGTTTTAGGGTCTCTATAGCTTGAGCTAAATTTTCACAATCAAAATTTTTATATAAATTATTAACTAAACCTTCGTTTTTAAATTTTTTGTTAAAATAATTTCTTGAAAAAGAGTAGTCAATTTCTTTTCCAATAAGTCCATATATAAATTTAGTTTTTAACATTTAGCTTTTCAATTACATAAACTATACATACTCCCAATAGAATTGATGTTAAAATAGTAATATTTTCAACATTTAAATTGTTAGGATAGTAAAAAAAGTTGTTGTTTAATTCTAAAAATAATGAGCCAATATTACTGTCATAATTTCCACTTTTCCATGGCCATACAGATCCCACAGATCCTGCCACAAATCCAACTAAAGAAGACATTATTGAATCTTTATATTTAAAAATTAATAGATTTAAAATCTTTGAAAAAAGAATTAGTCCAATTATTGATCCAAAAGCAAAAACTAATAGCAGAAAAACTAGATTTTTATTTTCTAAATCTAAATTTTTGTAACCATAACCCATAATTATTTTAATTATAGTATAATACAAAGCATTTACAGAATCAATTAAAAGCAGTTTGTAGTTTCCTAGTGCAAGAAGTATCATTGAGCCTGAAAGGCCTGGAATAATCATTCCTGATACACTAACTAGCCCACAGAAGAAAACAAAATAGGGATTTATTATCTCGTTACCAGGACTAATAAAAAAAAATGCGATGCCAATTATGAAGCCCGAGATAATAAATAGAATGTTATAAAAGTTCACATTAGTTATTTTTTTAAAAATTATGATTACTGAAAAAAATATCATACCGCAAAAAAAACCTAAAATTTGAGCATAATAGTTTTCTAAAAAATAACCTATTATTAATGAGGTACTAAAAAAACTTATAATAATTCCAAATAATAAAAGGGCAAGAAACTTACCATTTATATGTTTGTAGAAAGATTTAAAACCTTCTTTTCTTAAAATCACTAGGCTATTAATATCAAACCTTGAAAATGATAAAATTAGCTGTTCGTAAAATCCAAAAATAATTGCAACAATTCCACCTGATACACCAGGTATTTTATTTATTGCTCCCATGATTAGGCCATAAAAAACAATTAGCGAGGAGTTAAAGTTTGTTTTTCTAAAAGTATTCAATTGGTTTTTTAAATCTATTAAAAACTAAAATTAAGGTGACACCAACTAAAATAAAAAAAATACTTTCACTTATTTCGTATGTATTGCATATTATAGAAGTTTTATTTGAGGAGAAAATACTGTTTAAAGTATTAAGATTAAAGCAATCTTTAAGTGGCCATAATTTTGGTAATGACCCACCTACTAATCCAGTTAAAATCAATAATGTTTTTCTTTTTTTATTATTAAAAAGCCAAACCACGATTTTTGCAAAAACTTTTAATCCAAATATAACACCTAGTGATATAGAAAAAATTTTAGAATAAATACTAAAAAAATCGTCAATCTTAAAGTTAATTAAAACCTTTATTGAATTTTGGACAACAAAAAGAATTTCATTGTAAACTCCGAGAATTAAAAAAAGCATAGCTCCAGAAATACCTGGTAGTATCATAGCTGATACTGCAACTGCAGAACAAAAAAAAAGGTATATAAGAGTTGGTTTTACGTGAAAACTAGTTAATTGTGTTAAACCAATTGATACTATTAATGATACTAAAAGGTAAAAATAGTCATCAACTTTTTTATTTTTAATCAATCCAATAAATTCAAAAAAAGTTCCAAATATAATACCAAATATGAAAGCGTATATTGGAATTGGATGATGCTCAAATAGATAAATTAAAATACCAGATAGAAAAAAAACACCTGTAACGACGCCTAAAAAGAGCGATATTAGAAAAGATCCATTGATATTAGACCAAAAAATTTTAAAATTACCCTTTATTAAATTTTTAAACGAGAATCTATCAATATTTTTTATAAGATCCTGATATATTCCAGTAATGAATGCAACGGTTCCTCCAGAAATTCCTGGAATAATATCAACAGAACCCATTAAAACACCTATGAAGTATGTTAAAAGATTATTTTTCTTTGATTTAAAATTGTTCAATTAAATCAAATTAGAACTTCCAAATGAGGATAAAACTCCAATAATTTTGGTGAAAGTAAGTTAATGTTCTTTCTTACATTTTCTAGATAAAATTCCATTTCATTTTTTTTTCCAAGATTTAAGTAACACAAAGCAATTTTAAAATCCAAGTCTGGAACATTTGGATAAAGTTTTTTTGCTTTTTTGCCTATTAAATAACCTTTTTCCCATTTATTCTGACTAATTAATGTATCAATCCAATCAGACCAACTCCTTAACTCATCTATACCAAGGTCAATAATATTTTTGAAAGCTTCTTCAGCAGCTACAAACCTGTTTAAACGTTTATTTATTTTTGCGTATATTTTCCAATATTCAGGATGGTTTTCATTAATTTTTAGAGCCTTGTTGCAATAAATCAAAGCACTTTTAAAATTATTTTTGGTTAAATAATACTCAATTAAGGCCAACCAACTTTCTTCGTAATTTGGATCTTCTTTGGTAGAAAGTTTGTAATACTTCAATTCTAATTTCTGATTTCCTAGCATCTTAAAACATTCTCCTATCCTCAAGTAAATAAATGCAGAAGGAGACTCAAATGTTAATGAAAATTGGTAATTTTCAATAGCCTCTAAATAATTATTATTTTTTTGTAAAAGTTTTGCCTTTTCAACATAAGCAGCTGAAAATTTATCATCACACAAAATAGCATAATCAAACGATATTAAAGCTTTATTATGATTTTTTAATTCTAAATGAAGCTTACCTAATTCAAGCCATACTAATTCATTATATGGATCTTTTTCTAATATTTCATTCAAAATTTTAACACCTTCTTTAAATGACTTAAGGTTATCTATACAATATATTAAATTATATAAAATTTGATGATCATTGGGCTCATTTTCAATGCACAGTCTAAAATATACCATTGCTTTTTGAAAATTATCAATTGTTAGAAATTCTAATGCTATTAAATGCCAAACCTCAAATTTGTACTCTGAATAGGTAAGACATTCATTAAGTATCTCGATTGATTTGTGGTGTTTTTTAAGCTTAGAAAGAATTGTAGCTTTTTGAATATATGCATCTAGATTGTTAGGTTCAATTTCATTAACAAAGGCTAATATTTCATTAGCTGCCTCTAATTTGTCCTCTAAAATTGATATTTCTGATTTCAGAAGAAGGATATTTATATTAATAGGATGTTGCTTATTTCCTATCTTGATAGCCTTTTTTGCAAGATTGATTTCACCAAAATCAATATAATGCTGAGCTATATACTCTATTTCTTGAGCATCAAAAAAATAAGTGAAATTTGTTTTAAGCATTTCTTCAAATTTTTTAATTGAAGAAACAAAACCCTCAGAATAATCATCTAGCATTTGCAGTATTTTCTCTACACTTAAAATTAAAAACAAAGACTAAATCAATTGGTATTACATTTTATTCTTTTTAACAAATTAATTAACAAACTTAATTATGTCATATCGTCCAAAATATTTAAAATAATTTCACACCCTTTTTTTATATCCTTATTGCTAATATTTAAAGCAGGAGTTATTCTTACAGCTAGTTTATTCCATAGCAGGTAAAATAAAATCAAACCCCTATTCATTGACTCTCTAACAAGTCTTTCCGCATTTTCTTGGCTTTCTAAAATTATTGCTAACATTAAACCAGTTCCATTTATTTTTTTTATTTTTTTATGTTTTAATAGTAATCGTATTAATTTTTCTTTCTCGTTTATTTTGTCTAATATTTTTTCATTTTCTAGGGTATTTAAAACAGACAATGCTGCTGAAGATACTACCGGATTTCCACCAAAAGTAGAAATGTGTCCAAGTGATGGTTTATATTCAAATTTTTTCATTTTTTCTCTCGAACTGCAGAATGCACCAATTGGTAGCCCGCCACCTAATCCTTTTCCAACCACTAATATGTCTGGGTCTACGTTATATTTTTGGAAGGCAAACATCTTACCAGTCCTTCCAATTCCTGGTTGAATTTCGTCCAAAATCAAAAGAGCCCCCATTTCTTTACATTTTCTTTTAACATTTTTTAAATAATCATGTTTAGGTTCAATGAAACCTGCACCTCCCTGAATAGTTTCTAGTATTACAGCAGCTGTATTATTATCAATTTTAACTAAGTCCTCATTATTATTAAAATCAATAAAGCTTACTTTTGGAAGTAGGGGTCCATATCCTTTTTTTTGATCTCGGACACCTAACAGACTTAAAGCTCCTTGAGTGCTACCGTGATAAGAGTTTTTTGCAGCAATAAAATTTGTTTTTTTAGTATATCTTTTGGCAAGTTTCATGGCTCCTTCAATTGCTTCGGTTCCTGAATTGGTCAAAAAAGTAACTTCAAGACTCTTGGGTAAAAAACTGGCCAATTTTTTACATAAATCAACACTAGACTTCTGGACATATTCACCATAAACCATTACATGTAGAAATTTATTTAATTGTTTTTTTATCGCTTTTATAACTTTAGGATGTCTATGACCTAAACTACACGCTGAAATTCCAGCTACAAAGTCTAAATATTTTTTACCTTTAGAATCAAAAATATAAGAACCTTTTGCTTTTTTGATTTCTAAACCGACTGGGTTAGGAGATGTTTTTGCCTGGTAAATTAGAAAATCTTTTAGTGACATTTTTTATTTAAATAAATCATCTAAGGACTCTGGTCTTTCACTTTTTCTCCAGATAAATCCTTCTAGTAATTTTAGGTTAGGATCTAATTTATCTTCAGGATGTACTTTTCCTTCTGGAGATGTATAAAATGTAATATTTTTAATTTCATTCGATTCAAGCTTTATTTTTAATTCACTACAAATTGTTTTATCTATACCCACTAACTCCCCACCATCGTTATATAAATAGTAAATTACTTTGATGTTTTTTAAGACTTGTAAGTTGTTTAAACCTCCGTTTAAAAAATCACCATTTAAATACATTCCCTCAATTTGATTAAAATTATTTTTATTGATACTATCTTGTTCAATCACAAAGGTATTTCCAAAGATTAAAAGAGAATCTAGCTTTCTGGTTTTAATATCTGTTAGAAGATTAATTTCATTTCCACTCATTTGACTATCATTAAACCAAACTACTGGATTGAGTTTGAGTTTTGACTTTAATGATAAAACTTGTATTTGTTTTTTTGAAAGGGGTTTTTTGTGTAATTCTATTTTGCCTTTAGATTCATCAAAGTATATTGAATCAGATATTCCTCTAATATCGGATTTTAAAATTTTAACACCATAATAGCCTCTTAGAATTCTATTATCAGATGGTCCAGTTCCTATTAATGTGTCAGCATGTATATAAAGTGAATCGTTTTCTATAATGTTAATTGCAAGTGCTCTTTTTGTTATAATTGCAGAATCTTTTTCCTTATAAATTTCTCCATATTCTCCCTTTATTATAGAGTTGTTAACTGTGTCTGTTATAACGACTCTTTTAGTTGCGGAAGCATAATTAATCGATTCATTATAAAATATGCTGTCCCCCTCAATTATCTTGTTATTGTAAAATATTTTTGGATTTTTTCGAAAATTTCCAATTGAACTTTTCAAATCAAAATTTCCTTTTTCACAATGTATATCATAATCATTACCAGTAATTATAGTTGGACCAAAAAAAAGTGCATTTTTTGAAATTAAGTCATAATCTAAGTTTTCAGAATTTATCTCATATTTAGGATTATTAATTTTAACTCCCGTTTTAAAACTATATTTTTTTTTATTTATAAAATATTTTCCTTTTTTGCTTCTAAGAACGTTTTCTTCATCCTCAACAACACCATTTGAATCATAATAAGCTATATTTAAAATTCTGTCAAGATAGAGTGTATCTGTTTTAAGTACCATATCGGGTTGTTTTAAAATTACTTTCCCCCAAGCTTTTGCTCTCTTTTTATTACCATCATAATTTAAATATTCGCTTTTAAGTTCAAGACTGTCTCCCTGTTTTAGCCAAACACTGCCATTTGCATTAAATTTATTCTCTCTAGAGTAAAAAAATGTCTTATCTGAAATTATTGTTGCCCCATCATGGAAGAGCTTAACTCTTAATTTATTTCCTTTTGACAAAATATTTGCTTTTGGAAAATTTTCTTCATCTTTTGTAAATTTTCCAGCCTCTCTAATTTCTATTAATTTTTTTTCTTGGCAGAGAGAACTTAACGGATAAAGAATTGTTAATAATACAATTTTATAGAAAATTTTCTTTAGTATTAAACGCATCTTACCGAAAAATTGTTTGGTCCCTTCCTGGACCTATTGAAATAATTTTTATAGGTACTTCAAGCTTTTTCTCAATAAATGATATGTATTTTTTTAAATTCTTAGGAAGTTGAGAATCTTTTTTAATGTTTGTTATATCTTCACTCCACCCGTCAAAATCAGTATATATAGGAGAAAGAGAGGATGAATTTAAAGAAAATGGCATCCTAGATGTTTCTTTATCAAATTGCTTGTAAGATGTACAAACTTTTATTTTACTTATACCGGACATAACATCGCTTTTCATCATTGCAAGTTCTGTTACGCCATTAATATCAACTGCATATTTAAGTGAAACTAAATCTAGCCAACCGCATCTCCTTGCACGTCCTGTTGTAGCTCCAAATTCTTTACCGACCTTACTTATTTTTTCCCCAATTTCGTTAAAAATTTCGCTTGGAAATGGACCACTTCCCACTCTTGTGGTGTAAGCCTTAAATATGCCAATAACTTTATTAATTTTAGTAGGTGGAATTCCTAATCCATTGCATGCTCCTGCAGCTGTAGTATTAGAGGATGTAACATATGGATAAGTTCCAAAGTCAATATCAAGCATGGACCCTTGAGCACCTTCAGCAAGAACTTTTTTTCCTTCCTTTAAAGAATCAAAAAGGAAGTTCTCACTATCAATAATTGAAAACTTTTTTATAAAATCTAAACTTTTAAAAAACTTTTTCTCTAGGTCATTTAGGTTAAAAGAAACATCAATACTTAAATTATTAATCATCTTTAAATGTTTCTTTTTTAATCTAGTGTATTGCGTCTTCCATCCCTCTAGGAATAAATCACCAACCCTAATCCCGTTTCTACCTGTTTTATCCATATAAGTTGGTCCAATACCTTTTAAAGTAGAACCAATTTTTTTTACGCCCTTTGATTTTTCTGAAGCTTTATCCAATAGACAATGAGTGGGGATAATTAAGTGAGCTTTTTTCGAAATTAATAGATTTTTTTTAAAATCTATATGACTGTCATTTAATTTTAATATTTCTTCCTCAAAAATTACTGGATCAATAACGACTCCATTTCCTATAATATTAATTAAATTTTTGTGAAAAATACCTGAGGGAATTGTGTGGAGTACGTGAGATTTATCTCCGATCTTAATTGTATGTCCAGCATTTGGTCCTCCCTGAAATCGTGATATTATAGAGTAATCTGTTGATATTGCATCAACAATTTTACCTTTTCCTTCGTCACCCCATTGGAGACCTAAAAGTAAGTCAACAAACATTTTTTTTATTATTATGATTGTTTTTTAGTGCCATAAAAATAAAGCGAGTGATGGTGAATGTTCACATCAAAAACTTTTTCAATTGTTTCTTTGATGGATTGAATTCTTGGATCACAAAATTCTTTTACCTCTCCAGAATCAGTAAATATTATATGGTCATGTTGTTTGTCAAAAAAAGATTTTTCGTATTGAGCTTGACTTCCAAATTGATGTTTTCTAACTAATCCAGATTCAATTAATAAATCAATTGTATTGTATAAAGTTGCCCTACTGACCCTATAATTTTTATTTTTCATTTTAATATACAGCGACTCAATATCTAAATGCTCATTTGTTTCATAAATTTCTTGGAGAATTGCAAATCTCTCTGGAGTTTTTCTTTGTTTTTGTTTATCTAAAAATTTAACAAAAACCTTTTTTACAATTTCCTGTTGTGATTTTGCTTCAATCATTATTATAATTTTCTAACTCAAAAATAATATTTCTTTTTTTATTTACGTGCAATTTTTTCAATTCCAGATATAGTTAAAAGTTTTTGTGTTAATTTTTTTATATGCTCTTGATTGTTTACACGGATTAAGATATTTCCTTTAAAAAGATCCTCCTCGGTATAAAAATTCATCTTTTTAATATCTATATTCATGTGGTTTGAAATTATTCTAGTGACTTGATTTACAAGTCCTTTTTGATCTATACCTGACATTTGTAATTCAACTGTAAATTCTTGCTTATTAAAATCAACCCAGAAAGCAGGTATAATTCTATACGCAAAGTTTGATTGTAATGAAATTGCAAAATCACAATCATGTTTATGAACGATTATACCGTCATTAAAAGTAGATAGTCCAAAGATTCTATCACCCGAAATAGGATTACAGCATTCAGACAATTTATAATTTGACTCTTTTTTTTCTTTCCCAAAAACAATCTTCTTGGTACTAGAAATAAACTCTTTTCTAATTTTATTTTTCTTTGGTTTAGATCTAAGTCTTTCGTTAAAGAATTTTAAAAATCTATTATTGTAGTATTTTGCAAAGTCTTTAATTTTTTTATTATCAACGGTTTTAATTCCAACTCTGTAGAAGAGATCTAAGTTAGAGTTAACATTAAAATAGTCGAGCATTTCGTTTATTGTTTTTTCAACCATTAAGATTTTTAAATGTTTTAACTTTCTTCGTAACAACTCTCTTCCTTCTTCTGCAATTCTTTTTTTCTCCTCATTTAAAGATGTACGTATTATACTTCTTGCTCTAGAAGTGGCAACAAAATCAAGCCAATTAGCAGTTGGCTTAGATTTTTCAGAAGTTATTATCTCTACAGAATCCCCACTTCTTAATTTTCTCGAAAGAGGAACTAATTTACCGTTAACTCTAGCACCTCTGGTTTTTGATCCAATTTCCGTATGAATGTTAAATGCAAAATCTAATGCTGTAGAATTTTGTGGTAAGGACTTCAATTCACCCGCTGGAGTAAATACAAAAATTTCGTCAGAATAGAGGTTTAATTTAAAATTTTCAACAAAATCTATAGCATTTGAATCTTTTGATTCTAGTAATTCCTTAAGTCGATTTAACCAACTTTCTAGACCATTCTCATGATCTTTACCTACTTTATATTTATAATGAGCTGCGTATCCTTTTTCAGCAATTTCATGCATTCTTTCAGATCTAATCTGAACTTCTATCCATTTCTTGTTAGGTCCCATGACTGTTATGTGAAGCGATTCATAGCCATTTGATTTTGGAGACGAAATCCAATCTCTTAGTCTAGTTGGATTTGGGGTAAAATGATCTGTAACTATTGAATAAATTTTCCAAGCTAGAAACTTTTCGTTTTTTGGAGCTGATTTATAAACAATCCTAATTGCAAATTTGTCAAACACTTGATCATAACTAATGTTTTGAATCTGCATTTTTTTATGAATAGAGTAAACTGACTTATTTCTTCCTCTTATAAAGTATTTTAACTTTTCTTTTTCTAATGTTTCACTTATCAGTTGTGAAAATTCTTCTATATATTCTTCTTGTTCCTCTTTGCTATCTTCAATTTTACTTTTAATATGCTCAAAACTTTTTGAATCTGTATATTTTAAACTTAAATCTTCAAGTTCGTTTTTGATGTTATATAACCCAACCCTGTGCGCGAGTGGAGCATATATATACAATGTCTCTGAAGCTGCTTTTATTTGTTTGTTTTCAGGCATTGAGTCAAGTGTTTGCATATTATGAAGCCGATCTGCAATTTTAATGATTACAACCCTTATGTCGTCATTGATTGTCAATAGCATTTTTCGAAAGTTCTCGGCTTGAAAAGAAATGTCTGTATCTTTATTTAAGCGTGAAATTTTTGTTAAACCACTAACTATTTTAGTAACATTTTTTCCAAATAGTTTTTCGATATCAACCAATTTAAAGTTAGTGTCCTCAATTGTGTCGTGAAGTAAAGCAGCCGAAATTGATGTCGCGTCTAGTCCAATTTCAGAAGCTACAATTTTTGCTACTGAAATAGGATGAAAAATAAATGCTTCGCCTGATTTTCTTCTTTGATGTTTATGAGCGTCAACAGCCGTATTAAAGGCTAGACGGATAAGTTTTTTATCCTCAGGTTTAAGATGTTGGTAACTAATCTTTAGTAGTTCCTTGTATTGCTTTGCTATTTCTTTATTTTCTATTTTTTCGTCTACAAGCATAGTATGAAGTTACTAATTCTTAGATTTAAGCCCAAAAAAATCATTTTGTTTGTCTAACTACTTCTGATAAAATAATACCCACCGATACAGATAAATTAAAAGAATCATTTATCCCATTCATTTCTATGCAAATTTCTTCCGCATTATATGATCTCCAGTTATCAGACAAGCCTTTATTTTCTGACCCAAAAGCAATGGCAATATTACCTAAGTAGTTTACATCTAAATAGCTTTTTGAATTTTTTGATATAATCGTATTATACAAATTAAATTTATTTTGAATCAAAAATTCAATCGCCCTCTCTCCGTTGGTCTTAATTATCGGTAAATTAAAAACACTTCCCACACTGGACCGTATAACATTAGAGTTATAAATATTAATTTTTGAGTCAACTATAATAATACCAGATGCATTCATTCCATCTGCAGTCCTGAGTATAGCACCTAAATTTCCAGGTTTCTCAATATTTTCGACAATTAATACTATCGATTTTTCTTTAAATAAAATATCATCCAAAGTATAACTTTTTTTATCTGCAACAGCTATCACTTTAGAAGAATTTTTTCTGTATGTCAACAAATCAAATAAATTTTTCTTCAAATAAAATATTTCTATTTCATTACTTAGATCAATATCAAAATTTAATGTTTTTTGCTCTCTAAAAAAGATTTTTTTGATTTTAAAATTTGACTTGACTGCTAAACTAATTTCTTTGAAGCCCTCAATGATAAACTCTCCATCCTTCTTATTAAATTTATTATTGGAAAGTTTTTTAAGTCTTTTAAAGTGGGAATTCTGTAAACTACTAAGTATTTTCATCGAGAATAAATTTGTTCTTCCCGTCAAATGTAAATAATAGAAGATTAACAACCTCATTGTATGATTTTATACCCTTTTTTTGGCCTTGTGTTTTTAAAAAAAGATCGAAGATCACTTTTTGTATTTTTTGAAATCTATTTGCATAGTACATCCAAAAATTTGCAACTATTAAAAAATCATTTCTGACATCATTACTTAAAGATTCATATATATCTTTTGCAAGATTCGGATTCATTTTATAGAGGTCATTGTATAAATATCGGAAAGCAAAAAAGTTAGCCGAGTATTGAATTTCAATATTATAGTTGTTGTATGCATTAAGGAATCCAATAAAGTTGGCATCACTTTCAGATGCAAATCCATTCTTATGTGCTAATTCATGAAAAATAGTTACTGGGATAAGTATTTCTGGAATTCTTGAGTTAATATTTGCTTCATTTGTAAATGGATTATAGTAGCCCTTAATACCCATATAACTTAAAATCAAACTAAAATTAGAGTATTTAAAATTTTGACCCGTGGATTTTATTAAACTTTTATATGAATTTAAATAGTCCGTTTTATTTTTTTGTTTATAATTTATTTCTTGTTTTAATTTATTGCATTGAACAGAAAAAAGTTTTGTTAAGTTTTCAATTTTTTTTTCACTGATCACAACTTCTGTCGATATAAATCTTTCCAAAGGGAGTCTAAAATAGTTAAATCCCCACGATAAATAAAAAAAATAAACAATAATCAAAATTGAACTTATTATATAAGTAAATGTTATGGTATTTCTTAAGAAAAAAATCAGTATTAAACATATAAAAGATAAATAGAGTATTTCACCAATAGCAAAATCGGTTAAATCAAAAATCATGCTTTTTGAGAAACTTAACTTTTCATATACCAAGTTTGAATAGTAAGCGTCTACTATTTCAGGGTTATTTTTTAATAATAAAATTGATATTAAAAAAAATAAAAGAATTAAAATATTCCCTTTGATGGTGTTGTATTTATTATCTTCAATTTATAACCTCAACTATTTTGACCTCAAATATAAGATTAGATTTTGGAGGAATCCCTCTAACACCCTTTTCTCCATATGCAAGTTGATATGGTATAAATAAAAAAGCTTCGTCCCCCTCTTTTAAAAACGTTAAACCTTCTTTAAAACCAGAGATCATTTGAGCTTCGGGACTTATGTCACATATTATTGGAGAGTAAGCTCCAGCAGCTTTCTTTTGCTCATTTACTAAATACAAACTTTCAGCTATTTCTAAAATACTCGTATCTAATAAATTTCCATTTTCAAAATAAACTGCATAGTGGGCTTTTGCCTTATTTGTAGAACTTACTTTAGGGCCGTTTCCACTTTTAGTTACAACATAACTTAGCCCTGAAGAAGTTTCTTTTACATCTTCTTTAAGATTATTGAATAATTCAATATTATCAAGTCTTTTTATTTCTCTTTTTTCTTCTATCTCCACATTCATTTTTTCTAGATTTATATAATAATCTGAAAATATTTCTGAGGCATTAAAATTTTTTGCATCATAACCAATCCTTATTATTTCCACACTTTGTATGGTGTCGTTTTGTTGGATAGAATCAACAACATTTAAGCCCTCGACTACTTTTCCGAATACAGTATGTTTTCCATCTAACCATGGCGTTTCCTTGTGAGTTATAAAAAATTGACTTCCATTTGTATTTTTACCAGCATTTGCCATTGACAAAATTCCAGGACTATCATGTTTTAAATCAGTTATTTCGTCACTAAATCTGTACCCTGGCCCTCCGGATCCAGTGGCTGTTGGATCTCCAGCTTGTATCATAAAATCTTTAATAACCCTGTGAAAAATAATGCCATTATAAAACTTTTTATTTTTAAACTCCTCAGAAACAAATTGATTTTCTCCTTCCGCTAAAGAAACAAAATTCGCAACTGTATTTGGAGTTTTATCTTCAGTAAATTTCATTAAAATACTTCCTTTATTTGTGTTCAATTGTGCATACAATCCTTGATCTAGGTGAGAAAAATTGTTATTGCACTGAATAAAAATCAAAGAAATAAGTATGATAATTTTTTTAGTCATTGTAAATTATTTAATTAATATTATTTTTCAACGAAATTAAGTCAATCTGTATAATAAGTGGTTGATTTGGAATAATTTTTTCACCATCACCCTGATATCCATAGCCTAAATGCGAAGGCATCAAAAAAAAACCAGATTCACCAATTTTTAATTCCTTTATCCCATGCCTTAATGCGGGAATAATTTCTTCTTTGTCTATAACATATTTCACTGGTTTTAAATTATCATCATTGTATATATCATTCCCTTTTATATCTAAAATGTTATAAAAGAACTCAACTTCGTCACCTGATTTAGGTTTTAATATTTTTTTTGATGATTTCAAAATTTTAAACCAAAAACCCTTATTGGATACAATATATTTTGAATTGGAGTCCTCTTCAATTATCTTGATAAAAATCATTTTTTCTTTTTTTTGGATATCTATATTTCGGTAGGCGGAAGTACTTAAAAAACTTTTATTATTTGAGTTTATTGGCTGTCTTGGTTCAGTTTGAAAGCAACTCACTAAAAAAATGTTAATTATGATTAAAATATTTTTTTTTTTCATATTATGAAAAACTCTTTAATTGATGTAATAAGTTTTTTTTCAGTTTCTAATATTGAATCATTCGAATAACCACCAGATGCATTTTTATGCCCACCTCCATTAAAATACTTTTTTGCGAATTTGTTTACATCAATTTTCCCTTTTGATCGGAATGACATTTTAATTATATTTTCAAAACTATCCTCAATTAAAATAACTGAAAGACACACATCTTTAATTCGTAGTCCGAAATTAACAAAGCCTTCAGTATCCCCCTTTTTAAAATTGTGTTTTTTAAGATCTTTTTTTGTTAAAATTGTATAAACTACACCTAGATTCTCAATTTGTTTTAAATTTTTGAGGGCAATAGCCAAAAGATGGGCTCTTTCAAAAGAAAAATTGTCATATATACTTTCATGTATTTTTGTATGATTGATTCCTTTTTTAAATAGTTCTGAAATTATATTATGAGTATCACCTGTTGTTAAAGGAAACCTGAAAGAACCTGTATCAGTTAAAATTCCTGAATAAATGTATGTGGCAATTTCCTTGTCGATTAATTGGTTGTTAATTGATTTCATGATATTGTAAATTATTTCACACGTAGACCCAATTTTTGGTTTTGATAAAAAAAGAGTTGAAAACTTTTCTGGTGATTCATGATGGTCAATCATAATTAGAGGCGTCTTAGTACTCTCTATTTCTTTGCTAAGTGTTCCTATTCTCTTTAAAGAGTTAAAATCTAGGGCAAAGATGACTTGTGAATTTAACAGGTATCTTTTTGTTTTTTCAGGGCTCTTTTCGAATGAAATGACATCACGTTTGTTTATCATCCATTCTAAATTGTCTGGTGGGGAATTTGGTAAAATTACTTTGGTTTTTTTCCCAAGTTTAGTTAAAAAACTAAACAGAGCCATCGATGAGCCTAATGCATCGGCATCAGGATTTTTATGAGGTATAATTAAACAATTTGAGATACCATCCAGAACTTTATTTAATTTTTGAGAAAATTCTAAATACATATATTGGCAAAGATACCAAACACTTACGATAATATTTAATAATCATTTTCAAATTAAAGCACTTTCAAAAATTAAATTTTTTAAATTTGAATAAAAATGAAAAATAATATAACATTTACAATGATTAAGCCTGATGCCATGGAAAATGGTTATGCGGGAGAAATTTTGTCTTTGATAATAAAATTTGATTTTCAAATATCTGCATTAAAATTAACTCAGCTTACAAAAAAACAAGCTCAGACCTTTTATAACATACATAGAAAAAAACCTTTTTTTGATGAATTAGTAACATTCATGACTCGATGTCCAATTATTGTCGCGGTTCTTGAGAAAAAAAATGCTGTCGAAGATTTTAGAAGATTAATAGGTTCTACAAATCCAGAAAAAGCGGAAAAAGGAACAGTTAGGAAATTATTTGCAAAATCAATGGGAGAGAATGCTATTCACGGATCCGATTCTCTAGATAACGCACTAATTGAATCTTCATTTTTTTTTGCAGGTAGGGAAATATTTTAGGTAAAAATAATTTTTTTAATTTGGACGCTTCCAATTTCGCTATTTAAATTATCGATAATTTTTTCAGTCCCGTATGATAATTCTTGTTTTAATGTCGATGAATTTATTTTCAAATATAGAGTATGGTCTTTGATATAAATATTGCTTGTGTATTGGCTTACATTTTTACCCATTACGTTTAGCCATATCTTTTTTAAAAATACTTTTTTCAATCCATTACCAAAAAATTTATTGGAAGTGATTTTTTGAATAATACTTTTTACTGAGTTGGTTTCTTTAAAACGATATTCTTTCATTTAATTAATTTGATATCTTTTATAATGATATTCGAATTTATTATTTGAAATAATCAATTCATTTTTTGATAACTTTTTAATTCTTTCTTTCCAATTATTAGAATCAGAAATATAGTCTAAGTAAATCAAACCATTTATTCTCTTTATTTCAAAATTTATTTCGTCTAACGATGATGAAAAAGTATTGTTAAAATTCGGTTTTAATTTTTTTTTTGTCCCAGTTGAATCAGAGTCAAAAACATAGTAATCTATAAGAGGAGATTTTCCTTTAAGGTAAAAAACTTCGTCTTTAGATGACACCGAGTAAATTTCCCACATACCTTCAATTATTTTAATATCATCGATTCCATTTAAATTACAGAATATAAATTGAAGACAGATAGGAATAACTATAAAAATAAATTTTTTCATATTTAGATTTTAAATAATTTCATAAATTTTATATGTAAGATTTGTAGTTTCTATAGCTTTTAAGACTCTGTTTTTGTCTGTATCTGTTATAAATATTTGTCCAAAATATTTATCTTCAATTAGCTGCATTATCAATTCAACTCTTTTTTGATCTAATTTATCAAAAATATCATCTAAAAGAACAAGTGGTTTTACATCTAAGTGTTTTTTCAGAAATTCATATTGTGCTAATTTAACAGATATTAATAGTGACTTTTGTTGTCCTTGGCTTCCAAATTTTTTTATTTGGTATCCATTTAATAAAAATTCTAAATCATCCTTATGAGGACCTTGAGTTGTAAATTGAAATAATAAATCTCTTTCAAAAGAATTTTTTAATAAATCTTTGTAATTATTGTTATTGAGTTGACTTTTGAAATTAATTTCTACCGATTCTTTATTTTTTGAGATAGATAAATAATAATTTTTAAATATATCTGTGTAGATTTCTAAAAATGATTTTCTCTTCTCATGAATTCTATTTCCTTTATCAATAAGATTTTCATCATATATATCTAATAGACCAACATCTAATTTTCTCTTATGATAGTTCATTTTTAGCAATGCATTTCTTTGTGTCAATGTTTTTTTAAAGCTAATTAGGTCTTTTAAAAATTTTTTATCAGTTTGACCAATTATGCCATCAATTAAATTTCTTCTAAATAAACTTCCACCATAAATTATATCATTATCATAGGGAGACACAATGACTAATGGAAAATGTCCAATGTGTTCTGATATATTCTTAAAAATCTTTCCGTTTCGTTTAAAAACCTTTGTATTGCCTATTTTGTAACTAAAATTTAATTTCTCTTGAACATTATTTTTGCTAAATATTCCTTGAATCATGTAAAATTTAGAACCAAATTTAATATTTGATTTTGACGAAGAATTAACAAAACTTTTTCCAAAACAAAGATGATAAATTGAACTTAGGATATTTGACTTACCAACTCCATTGTCTCCCACCAAACAAATTATATTTTCTTTGAATTCAAAATTTTTTGAGTCAATGTTTTTGTAATTTGACAATGATAACTCTTCTAATCTCATTATATAAGCAAATATAAAACGTGCATTGAATTTATAACTCAAATAACATAATATTATTTAGCTATTATTATTTATTGTTGAAGAATAAAGTTTAAATTTGCGCAATTATGGCAACTTACAACAAAAGAGGTGGGAAAAGATTTAATTCCAAGAAAAAGTCTATAAATAAAGGAAATATTGAAAGCACTACAGCGGAAGTTTTTGAAAGTCTAGATACTGGTGCGTCAAAAACAGAAAGTTTTGTTTCAAAATACCAAAATTTAATAATTTCTGGTGTTGTTTTAATTACTTTGTCAGTTTTTATTTATTTGGCCTACAGTACCTTTATACTCGAGCCAAAAAAGGAAGATGCTATTACTGAACTTAACCAAGCTCAATATTATTTTAATCTTGCTTTAAACAGCGATGAACCAAAGGATTTGTTTAATAATGCAATTAGTGGTGCTGGAGGTAAATTCGGATTCGTAGACATTATTGAAAATTACAAAAATACACCCTCGTCAAATCTTGCAATATTTAGTATTGGTATGTCATACTTAAATTTAAAACAGTATGATAAGGTTATTAAGTATTTAAAAGATTTTCAATCAGAAGATGTTTTACTATCTTCTATTGCAAAAGGGGTGTTAGGTGATGCTTACCTCCAAATTGGTGACCAAAAAAGTGCTTTGTCAAGTTATGAAAAGGCCTCTAGTTTTAATGAAAATAATTTTACGACGCCTAAATATCTATACAAAGCTGGGTTATTGTCTATAAGATTAGGACAAAAAAAAACTGCATCAAAGTATTTCAAGAAAATCAAAAATAAATATCCTACTTCTAAAGAAGCTGAGTTTATAGATATTCAAATTGCAAAAACAGAATAAAATTATGAGTTATTCTGGCTTCAACACTCCACAAAAAGAGGATAAAAAAACTATTTCTTCTAGAAAGAAATATAAAATTTCAATTATCGTTTCTGATTGGAACAAACAAATTACTTCTAAACTATTAAAAGGAGCTGTTGAAACTCTTACTCACCAGGGCATTCTTAACGAAAATATATTTATCACCCAAGTTCCTGGTAGTTTTGAGTTAATTTTCGAGGCAAAAAAAAAATCAAAGGATTCAATATTTGATTCAATAATTGTTATTGGATGTTTAATTAAAGGAGAAACAAAGCATTTTAAATATTTATGCAAGTCTGTTTCTTATTCTATTGCAAAAATTAATTTGAAATCTTCAATTCCTGTTATCTTTTGTGTTCTTATGGACGAAAATATTAAGCAATCAATTGAAAGGTCTGGAGGTAGAATAGGCAATAAGGGAGTTGATGCAGCATATACATCTTTGAAAATGATGGAATTGAATAAATCATAAATTTATTTTTAATGCTTAAAAATTCACTTTTCAAACTAAATAGAAACAAGAAATTTAATTATAAGCCTCGTTATCTAAAAGATAAAAAAGAGCCTTCAATTTTTACCTTTGAATCAAGAATAAAATTAAGTAGAGAGGATTTTATTTCCAATGATAGAAGTAGCTTTTGGAAGCAAGAAAGGATAAGAAAAAGAATTAAAGAAAATAATTCTTTTAATAAGGTTTTTATTATAATTCTATTTTTTCTTTTTTTAATATTTTTTTATATAATTGATTTTGATTTTTCAATTTTTATAAAATACTGATGAAAGATATTGTAAAAATTCTTCCAGAAAATGTTTCTAATCAAATTGCTGCTGGTGAAGTTGTACAAAGACCTGCGTCATTAATAAAGGAACTAGTTGAAAATTCAATTGATGCATTATCAGACACAATCCAAATTTTTTTAAACCAATCTGGTAAAAAATCAATTAAAGTAGTTGATAATGGATTTGGAATGAGTAAAAACGATTTAATGCTCTGTTTCCTGAGGCACTCGACTTCAAAAATTACTGAATCCAAAGACCTATTTAACATAAATTCGAAAGGCTTCAGAGGAGAGGCGTTATCTTCAATTTCAGCAGTATCTCATTTAGAAATTGTAACCAGAAGAAAAATCGATAAGTTTGGATATAAAATTAAAATTAAAGGGGGTGAAATCCAATCAAATGAAAAGGTTGTTTCTAATTTTGGAACTTACGTTCTAGTTAAAAATCTGTTCTTTAATGTACCAGCGAGGAGAAATTTTTTAAAATCTGATACAGTCGAATTAAGACACATAATAAATGAATTTCACAGAATATCAATTGCACATCAAAATGTTAACTTTTCATTAAATCATAAAAACTCAGAAATATTTAATTTACATAAGTCAAGTGTTCATGTACGTATAAAGAATATATTTGGAAAAAAAATTGAAGAAAATCTAATACCAATAAAAGAAAAAACATCTTTTGTTAAATTAAATGGATACATAATTAAACCTGAAGCTTCAAAAAAAACAAGGGGTATGCAATTTTTATTTGTAAACAACAGGTTTATCAAGAATAATTTTCTTTTTCATTCTATAAATAAGGCATATGAGGGACTACTACCTGAAAAAAAATACCCTGGTTTTTTTATTTTTTTAGAAGTTGATCCTAAATCAATTGATATAAATATACATCCAAATAAAATTGAAGTTAGGTTTGAAGATGAACAGAGTTTGTATTCAATAATCAATTCTACTATAAAACATAGTCTGGGTATCTTTCAGGTTATACCAACAATTGATTTTGAAGCTAAGCCAAGTTTTGAAATACCATATTCAAAACGATTTGACCAACCCGTTCCTCCTAAAATCGAGGTGGATAATAATTTTAATCCCTTTAAAGATGGAACTTCAAAATATCATTCTAAAATATGGAATAAATCTGAAGCCATTTACGAAGAAGTTGGTTCTTCAAATTTGTTCAATTCTAATTTAATAAATGAAATAATTAGTGAGGATGGCAATAAGATCTTTCAAATTATGAATTCATACTTAATTACTTCTACAAGAAATTCCCTCTTAGTTATTGATCAAGAAAGAGCACATCAGAGAATTATTTACGAAAAATTAATGAAAAAAATCACTAAGTCGGATAATTCTAGCCAGCAACTAATTTTTCCAGTAAACTTTATTTTGACTGAAAGTCAAAAATTAATTTATTTTGATTTAAAGAATACCCTCACAGAAATGGGTTTTAGATTAGAATTAGAAGGTAAATTAAATTTAAAGATTACTGGAATTCCGGTAATATGTTCGGATAACCAAGCAAGTAAAATTATAGAAGATTTATTTGACGAGTTTGAAAACGACAATAAAAAAAAATCATTTAGTTATGGAGATTTAATAGCTAAGTCTATTTCTCAATCTACGTCAATTAAAAAAGGAATTTCTTTACAAAAGGAAGAGCAGAAAGATATTGTAAATAATTTATTTAATTGTAAGGAACAGTTATTGTCCCCATCCCAGCAAAAAATATTTTTTTCAATTTCGAAATCAGAACTACAAAATAGATTTTTAAATGGCTAGAATCACTGAAACTGTAAAACATTTATTAATAATCAATGGAATATTTTTTTTAGCTACGTCTTTATATGGGAATTACTTATACAAGTTATTTGCTCTTCATTACTATCAAAACCCACTATTTCAAATTTGGCAACCATTAACTCATATGTTTTTGCACGGAAATTTTAATCATATATTATTTAACATGATTGGTCTGTGGATGTTTGGTTCTCCCTTAGAGCAATTGTGGGGTAAAAATAAATTTATTTTTTTTTATATATCCTCTGGACTTGGGGCCGCAGCTTTACAATTAATATATAGTTCATATGATTTTAACTCAATTTTTGAAATATTATTAAATAATGGTTTTAATTCAGACGAAATTATAAATACAATAAAAACTAATAGATATAATACAAATTGGTTGAGCTACATCTCAGAAAATCAATTAAGTCATCTCAATGAAAGTTTCAATTTATCAATGGTTGGTGCTTCTGGTGCTTTGTATGGAATTATAGTGGCATTTGCATTTTTGTTTCCTAATGTTTCTCTGTTTTTAATATTTATACCAATTCCAATTAAGGCAAAGTTTTTTGTTCCCATATTAATTGCAGGAGATTTATTTTTTGGTGTTTCAAATTCTTTTTCTATAGGACCTATCGCACATTTTGCTCATGTAGGTGGAGCTTTAACCGGTTTAGCAATGATGATATATTGGAAAAAAAATCAATTTAATAAAAACAGATGGGATTTATGAGTAAATATGATAGACTTTTAAATAAATACTGGCAGTTAAACATTGCAGAAAAAATAATTTTTGTTAATATCTTTCTTTTTGTATTACCTCTAGTTGTTTTTGTTTTTTTCTATTTATTTAAAATTCCAAAAATAAATCTATATTACTATTTTGAATTATTACCAAACATTAGTGACTTATTGTTTAGGCCCTGGTCTTTGTTTAGTTATGGTTTTATTCATGCAAGTTTTGGTCATTTGTTTTGGAATATGTTTCTATTTTATTATTTCTCGACACTTTTTTTAAATTTATTTAAGGGAGATTATTTGATTACTCTATTTTGCTTAGGTATTATTGCTGGAGGTGTTTTATTTGTTTTTAGTTACTCTTTTTTTCCTGTATTTGGCGGTGTTAATTCTTCTCTGGTAGGCTCTTCAGCAGGAGTTATTTCGGTTGTAATTTTCATGTGTACCTATTCTCCAAATTCAACATTAAGGTTACTTTTTTTTAATGTTAAATTGATTTATGTTGGAATTGTATTAGTGATTTTTGATTTAGCTCAATTACCAATTTCAAATTCTGGAGGACATATTGCACACCTCGGTGGTGCATTATTTGGTTTTTTTGCTGGAGCTAAGATGAAAAACGGAGAAAATATTTTCAAATATTTAATTAAAACTACTTTACCTAAAAAAAATAAAAATCGAACACGTTTAACTAATAACGAAAATTTTAAAAATGATAAACAAAAAAAAGTAGACAGAATCTTAGATAAAATCAATGAATCTGGTTTTGATAGTCTAACAAGCGAAGAAAAAAAGGCTTTAAATGAGGCGAGTAACGATTAAGTAATTTAATGATGATAACATGAATTTCATTGAGAAATTCCTAACTGTTTTAAATGTTGTATTTTTAACAATTCAACTTTCTTTAATGGGAACACTACAAATAACCCTTAAAGACACCTTTTTTAGCCTATTTGTACCTGTTATTATTATTATCAATTTTATCTTTTTTTTCTACTGGTTATTTAACTTAAAATGGCCTTTTTTATTATTTATTTTATCTTTCTTGATTGGTTATAATGAATGGAATTTATTTTATAAGTTCCCCAACACTTCTTTAAGAAAAAGTAGTTCTACTTTTTCTGTTATGAGTTACAACGTTAGATTATTTAATAAATACAGATGGATTGATAATCCAAACATTTCAAGTGAAATTGAAAAATTAATATTAGAACAAAACCCAGATATAATTTGTATGCAAGAATATTCAAGCGAAACTGCACCGGAATTAAAAAAATATAAATTTAGGTATATCTATCCAAATCCTTCAAGCGCAGGAAAATCTACGGTTGCTATTCTTTCAAAATTAAAAATTAAAAGTGCCGGTTTCATTGACTTTAAAAATTCATCCAATTGTGGAATCTATATTGATATTAAATATCGAAAACAAAACTTACGTGTTTACAATCTTCATCTTGAGTCTTTTAAACTTAATAAAGTTGATAGTATGACAAATTCAAGTTTTTCTAAAAAATTTAAACTAAAATTTGATGAAGTTATTAGTAGACAAATTGAGCAAATAGATTTTTATAAAAAAACAGATAAGTTTAATGACAATCCATCAATTATTGCAGTTGATTTAAATAACACTCAGTTCTCTGAAACCTACAAAATTTTGTCTAGAAAAAAAAATGATGCTTTTCATGCAGCAGGTTCAGGTTTAGGTGAGACATACAAATACTCATTTATACCATTAAGGATTGATTTTCTTTTTTCAGACAAAAAATTAAAAATTAATAGTTTTAAAGTAATTAGAAAAAACCTTTCAGATCATTATCCAATAATCAGTTATTATGGAATTGACTAAGTTTTAAATTACTAAGATAATTTACTGATTTAGGCCCCACATTGAATAATAAATCCAATATGCTCAAATTTGAAATAAATTTAAATTTTGACATAAAAACCTGATTATATCGTGTAATATCATGGGGAGAATACTCTTTAATATTTATTAGTCTTTTATCGTATTTTTCATATGAAATTTTTTTATTTGAAATTTTTATATCTTTTTTTATCCCCAAGATTTGGCTGATTTGTGAAATGATATAAATATTAGAAGAGTATAAAAACTTTTCACTATTTAAAAAAATATTAGAAAATTCTTCTTCATAAAATTCAAAAAAGGGAGAAGATCTATAAGCATTTTGTATTGATTTCCAATGCTTAACTTTCCAGTTTTGAGTGTTATCAATTTTTGCATTGTGATCATGTAGATTTTCATTTTCTTTTTTACTGTGCTTTATTGGGATAATTAATTTTTGTATTCCATTTGCACTCATAATAAGGCATCTATTCCTTGCTGTTTGCTTTTGATATTTCAAAGACAAATTGAAGGTTACATTGAAATTCACAATATGCCAGTAATATACTATAGATGGCAAATAAGATGGAATAAGATGAATCAAGTATTAATTTTTTTCCTTCGTTTGATTATGTAACTTGAAATTTGCCAAATAATGATTATAATCAAAAATGGGATAAAAAAGGAAACAGGTTTTCCCTCTCCCTTTACAGTTGTCATGATTCTGTCCCATCTTATTTTCCAATTTAAAATTCCTTTGTTAAAATCATCTACACTAAACCAAATAAAAACTGGTTTACCTAAAATATGATTCTCTGGCACAAACCCCCAAAATCTGCTATCCTCTGAGCTATGTCTGTTATCGCCCATCATCCAATAATAGTTCTGTTTAAAAGTGTATGAAGGGGTTTCAATTCCATTTATTATGTAATTATTATTCACTTTCCTTATTGAATTTTTTTCATAGTCTTTAATAATTTTTTTATATAGGGGATAATTTTCGTTGTTAATATAAATTGTTTCGCCCGCCTTTGGAATCACAATAGGACCAAAGTTATCCTCGTTCCAATTAAATTTTATGTTGTTCGGAAAAAAACTTTCATTGTAGGACATTTTGTAATTAATTTTTCTAATTATGCTATCAAAAGCATTTGTGTTTCTTAATTTTTTTGCCTGATCTAATGTTAAAGTAACCTGTTTTTTTCTTTCAATTATTTCTTTAATTTCAATATACGGCTCACTTTGCTTTATATCTCTTATTACTTTATTTGGAAGACCTTCATAAGAAGTGAGGACTCTGAAGTTCTTTAAGTCATTGGTAATATTACCTAATATATATTTTGAAATTTTTTTATATGAGTTTTGTGTGATGTTTTCGACCCTGTATTGTCTATTAAATCCTTTTATATTTAAATCAAGAAGAGCTCTTGATGAAACTCCCACAGATTTATGTATATAATGGTTAAACTGTAACCTGGCTCTATCCGGCATAGTATTTAATTTTCCATTGATGTGAACTAAGCCGTTAATTATTTCTAAGCTATCTCCAGGTATGCCCAAACAGCGTTTAACATAATTAGATTTTTTATCTACTGGCTTCTTTACACCTTTTTCTTTAACAAAAAATCTTCTAACAGTGTCTGCAGGCCAATTAAAAACTACAATTTCGTTTCTCTTTACTTTTTGAAACCCAGGCAACCTCATATAGGGAAGCTGCGGATAATTTAAATAAGATTTTATTTTAAATAGTGGTAGAGTGTCGTGCATCATCGGCAATGAGATAGTAGTCATTGGGATTCTTGCACCGTAGTGAAATTTGCTTACAAACAAAAAGTCTCCTATTAAAAGGGTTTTTTCTAGTGATCCCGTAGGTATAATAAAAGGTTGTATTATATAATTATGCACAATGGTTGCAGCTACTATTGCAAATAAAACTGAGTTAATCCAGTCTCCAACTGGAGTTGTTGTTTCTTTATTTTCTAAATTAGAATATTTAGTTTGCTTAGAATAGTTCAAAGTATAAATGTAAAATCCGAGCGAAATAATACTTAAAAGAACACTTAAATTTGATTTTTTCCCAAAACACCTAATGGTTTCAACCCAAATTACAGGAAACATAATTAAGTTTATTACAGGCATAAATAATAAAATAACCCACCAAGTGGGTCTTTTAATTATTTTTAATAAAACTATACCATTGTATACTGGTATTAAAGCTTCCCAAAATTTTCTTCCAGCTAATACATATAATTTCCATGTACCAAAAAAATGAATTACTTGAATTAAAATAAAGAAAATTAACCATTGAATTATTAACATAATTTTTTTGTAAAAATTAAAAATCTAAAATATCATCCATTTTGAAGATTCCTTTTTTGTTTCTAATCCATTTAGCGGCAATAAGTGACCCTTTTGCAAAGGTATCTCTTGATAAAGCTTCATGTTGAATTTTAATTTTGTCAAACTTAGATTCAAATGATATATCGTGTACACCTATTTTTTTATTTTGTCTCTTAGAAATCATTGAAATACCATTAGAATTTTTATTTTTTGTCCAATCTTTAAATGAATTATTATTCTTAATTATGTCATTTGCAAGGGTTATTGCGGTCCCACTTGGAGAATCTAATTTTTCTTTATGATGAGTTTCATTGATAGAAATATTATATGGACTATCGTACTTATTCATTAGGGATGCTAAATATTGATTTACTTTAAAAAAAATATTTACTCCAAAACTAAAATTAGATGAATAAATAAAAGCAGTGCCCATTTTTTCACAATGTTTTTTCACTAAATCAAAATCATTTAGCCACCCAGTTGTTCCGCAAACAACTGGTACTTTGCAGTCAAATGATTTAAGAATATTTGCAACAGCTGCGGATGGAACACAAAAATTAATTGAAACATCAGCTTTTGACAAATCTCCTTCTTGCACCTTTTTGTCAATTATACACACAATTTCTATCTTTTCTTTAATCGCTATTTTTTCAATAGTTTTTCCCATTTTTCCATAACCAATAATAGCAATTTTCATATCTAAAATTTTAGATTTAAGTTAACACCAGCAATAGGGTGAGCATTTACACTTGTTCTATCTAAATAAGGTCTAATTGTAAGTTTTGATTCTACATTAAATTGTAATAAATGAGCACCAACGTTGGCATCTAAAACGTTTAAAAGATATATACCAACAAACCATAATATTGATAAGTCTCTATAATTTTTGTGAAAATTCATTCCTTCAATAAGCTGGTCATTAAACAATATTTTACGAGTATATTCATCAGTAAAATCTCCTCTAATTCTTTGTTTATATGCATTTCTATAAGTATTCATTTCATTTGTTTGATAAATAAAATAGTATGCAGAAACTGTTAGACCTCCATAAATAAATGGTATTGTCCAATATCTTTTAGTATAAATTTGTCCAAGACCAGGAATTACAGCTGAATAAAATGCTGCTTTTGAAGGTGTAAGAGGATCTTTTTGAAGTTTCTGTTTTTTTATATCATTGTTATAATTTTCCTCTTCTAATTGACAATATATATTGAAATAGCAAAAAATTGAAAACAAAAATAATAATTTGGTGTTCACGTTTTAAAGATGGATTTAAGCTTCAATAGCTCTGATTTTGAGTTAAAAGGTATTTTTAAAAACCCCTTATTATTTCCTAATGTAATAATTTGAATTTTTGATCCCAGTATTTTAGAAAAATATTTTTCTTCATTAAGAAAGTTATTTATTTTTTTTAATGATTTTTTGGGTATTTTATTTTCCTTAATTTTCCTAACAAGGATTTCAGTTTTTCTAACGCTTAATTCTTTTCTGATTATGTCTTTATAGACCCTTAGTTGTATATTTTTATCCTCAATATTAATTATGCTTCTACCATGTCCCATCGACAAGAAACCATCTCTAATTCCAGTTTGAATTATTGGATCAAGTCTTAATAATCTTATGTAGTTAGATATTGTAGATCTTTTTTTTCCCAATTTTTTACTCAATTGATCTTGAGTAAGAGATAATTCATCAATCAATCTTTTGACAGAAATGGCTATTTCAATAGGGTCAAGATCTTTCCTCTGTATGTTTTCAACCAGTGCAATTTCAAGCATTTCCTCATCATTTGAGTTTTTAATAAATGAAGCAATTGTTTTTAAACCTATTTTCTTTGATGCTCTTAATCTCCTTTCACCAGCTATTAGTTGAAACTCTCCGTTCTCTATCTTTCTAACCGTAATAGGCTGAATTATACCTAGGTTTTTGATTGACTCTGCTAATTCATCAATATTTTCATCACTAAAATTACTCCTCGGTTGATATGGATTTGTCGCAATTTGTTTTATTGGTATTGAAACAACTCCAACTTTAATTTTTTCGTCATTTGGATTAGTATCGACCGAATAAGAATCAGAATTATTTAAAAGAACTGAAAGTCCTCTTCCTAAAGCTGATTTTTTTTTGGATTTATTCATTATTTGTTTTATTTAAAATTTCTTGAGCTAAACTTAAATAATTTTTAGCCCCTTTACTAGTTGAATCGTACTCAATAATATTTTCCCCATAACTTGGAGCTTCACCCAATCTAACATTTCTTTGAATAATTGTCTTAAAAACCATTTTTCCAAAGTGTTTTTTGACTTCTTCAACTACAGTATTAGATAGTCTGAGTCTTAAATCATACATTGTAAGGAGTAAACCCTCAATATCAAGATTAGGATTATGTAATTTTTGAATACTTTTTATTGTATTTAAAAGTTTCCCTAGTCCTTCTAAAGCAAAATATTCACATTGAATTGGAATTATAACTGAATTTGAAGCAGTTAAGGCATTCAAGGTTATCAAACCTAAAGATGGGGGACAATCTATTAAAATAAAATCAAATTTTTTTGATATTTCATCGAGTGATTTTTTCATAATAAACTCACGATTTTTTTTATTCACTAGCTCAATTTCTACGGCTACTAGGTCTATGTGGGAAGGAATTAACTTTAATTTTTTTATTGATGTTTTATAGATAATTTTGTTGAAATCAGTTTTACTATCAAATAACTCATAAGTCCCAATTTTTTTTATTGAAGAATCAAAGCCTAGACCAGAAGTTGCGTTAGCTTGGGGGTCAGCATCAATTAATAAAACTTTTTTATCGAGAATAGCAAGGGCAGATGAAAGATTAATAGAAGTTGTTGTTTTTCCAACGCCACCTTTTTGATTCGCTATTGCAATTATCTTTGCCATAAGATTCATTAAAAATAGTATTAATTAAAGGTCAAAAAAAGGGAATCTAAAAAGGTTTTTTAACAAAATATTAAATAATCTGAATAACTATTATTCTACAATAAGTATTGTTTCATTTATCTTTTTATGCCTGTATTTTTCGCGAGCAAATTTTTCTAAACTATCAATATTATTTAAATCTAATATTAATTTATTGTCTTTTTCAATTTCACCTTCTAAAATTTTTTTTCTTTCATTTAAATTTTTAATTTCTTTACTCAGTTCTAGATGAACTAACAAAGAATGGGTATCTAAAAAAATCATCCATATAAGAAAAAAAACGCCAATTATTGCATAAGCAAATATGTATGGATTTTTTAATTTCAGTTTTTTAAAGTTCATTTTACATTCACTCAATTAAGGCAACAATCTCTTCGGTAATTAGTTTATTGGTGGAGTTTCCCCAAGAATTTAAAATATAGTTTACCACATCTGAAATTTCTTCATCATCTAAACCTTGAGATACCATGATTGAATTATACTTTTCGCCATTAACTGTAATCGGTCCTTTAAGGCCATATTTAATTGAAGAAATAGTCCGATTAACATTTACCAAGAAATCTGATTTAGCAAGTGGAGGGTAGATTCCCTTAACACCTTTTCCATCTTCTAAATGGCATTGAGCACAAAAATCATTATATATTTCTTTCCCATCCAACAAACTTTCTTTTAGAGGTTTTTTTGTAAAAAGATTTAAAGAAATCTTAAATAACAATACAAAATAAAATATTACAAAAAATTTCATTACTAATTAGGTGTTATTTTTAGAATTCCTTTCCCTTCTACAGCAACATACAAGTATCCGTCAGGTCCCTCTTTAACATTTCTTACTCTCCCAATTGATTCAAGAATTTTTTCTCTTTTTACAATCTTTTCATTTATTATTTCCAATCTCTCTAAGTACTCAAATTTTAGTGAACCGACAAAAAGACTGTTTTTCCATTTTGGATATACATTTGATGTTGAGAATGCCATTCCAGACGGAGCAATTGAAGGAACCCAATAATATAACGGCTGTTCCATTCCATCCATAGAAGTTTTATTAGTTATGATGGTTCCGCTATAATTTATACCATAGGTTATAATTGGCCATCCATAATTTTTTCCAGGTTTAATAATATTTATTTCGTCTCCACCTTTTGGACCATGTTCATTAGCCCATATTTTTTTAGTTTTTTTATTAAATACCATTCCTTGTGGGTTTCTGTGTCCATAACTATAGATCGCTTTTCTAACGTTTTCAGTTCCTATAAATGGATTGTCATCTGGAATACTACCATCTAAGTTTAATCTATAAACTTTACCTCCGTCTCTTGAAATATCCTGGGGATTTACATCTCTGTTTCCTCTATCTCCAATCGTAAAATAGAGATAATTGTTATCATCAAAAATAATTCTTGAGCCCCAATGCTGTCCTTTTTTTGTATTAAAATCTCCTTTGTAAATCATTTTAATATTCTTTATTTCTAAATCTTCTAAAGTGGCTTTGTATAATGCAGTATGTCCACCTTTTGCTTTTCTTTTCCCATTTTGTGGCAGAAAGGAATATTTTTTTTGGATAAGTCTTAGTCTATTTTTTAGCTTTTTTTCTTCATCATATAATTTTTTGTCATTAGAAATTTCAATTTTTTTTATTTTACTATTTAATTCTGAAATTTGATTCAAATCATTTTCATCTTTTATGTCTGGGTAATAGTTTACGTCTAAAAAAAGTTGGAATTTCTCAATAGGATCAGACCCATTCTTCAATTCATCTTTAAAGGTTTCGATAAAATCTTTTAATGTCTCATTAAATACAAATGGATATTCTTCTCTTATTAATTCAATCCCTTTGTCAATTAGTTCGCTTTTAATTAAAGATTCATTCGAAATTGAATTAGTTAAAAGAGAAATATTATTATACGTGTCAATTTCTGAACTCATAGTGAAGTAGACTTCCTTTGTTTCTCTATAGTTTGGTGAAATAGCAATATCTAAAAGACCTCCTTGACCACGCACATAAACTGGTGGTAAGCCTCTAACTCTTTTTTTAATACCATTTTTTATTCTGTATAAAATTCCACTTTTTTCAGTTACCAATAAATCATTTTCATTAATAAAACTCATTCCCCAAGGAATATCCAAGCTATCAACAATTGTTTCGTATGAATAGTCTATTTTATTTGGACTTTGAACTTTTGGAGGATTTTCTTGGGCATTACAACTTAAAATAGAAGCTGCTATTAGAGTAATTGTTAAAAATAATTTTTTCAATTTTTTTTATTTAAAATTACAAAAAACTTTATTTCGAATCTAATTAAGAATTAAGTTCGTTCTTATTTGTCGGGATGACAGGATTTGAACCTGCGACCCCACGCACCCCATGCGTGTGCGCTACCGAGCTGCGCCACATCCCGTTATTTAAAACTATAACATAATCCACAAAAGTAAATTTCAATTTTTAATAATTTAAAAAAAATTAACATAACTACAACATTTTATTTAAATTTAAGATTATAGTTTTGGTTTCTGCAGATTGAATATGGAAGAAAAAAACACACAATTAGAATTTTATAAAACCATTCTTGAAAAAGTTAGTTTTGACAAAATGTTGTTTGAAAAAGAATTTAACAAAGCAATTGTTGATCTCTCATACAAAGATTCAATTGAATTGAGAAGATGGAAGAGAACGTTTATTTTTGAAAAAATTCAGAATAACTATTTAAGAAAGTCCTCTTAAGGGCTTATTAATTTAATTTTATTTATTAAAATCTCTCCCCTTACGATACTCTGAATTATAGTCTGAAGAGCTTCAATAATTTGAATTTTCAATTGTGATTTTGGGTATATAATACTTATTTCCCTAGCGGGGGCAGGTTCCTCGAATGGTTTAACATTAATTTTATTTTCTCTCGAAAGACTTTCGGTGTTAAGGAACGGAAGCAATGTCATCCATGGACCCTCATTTGATAAATTTATTAAAGTTTCAAAACTCCCACTTTTAAGAACATATCTTCCGCTTTTGTTATCAAAAGATTTAATTTTTTCTTCATCATTAAGACCACATATTGATAAGACTTGATTTCGAAAACAGTGCCCATCTTCAAGAACTAATACTGATTCAGATTCAATATCTTCTAGTTTGAGTCTATTCAAATCTTTCAATCTATGACTATTTGGAATATAACCTACAAAAGGTTCATAATACAAAGGAGATTCTATAATTGAATCTACTCTAAGTGGGGTTGCTGCAATGCCAGCATCTAAGAGACCATCATTAAGATTTTTAATAATATTTTCTGTTGGCATTTCTAAAATATTTAAAACAACCTTGGGGTATTTTTTAAGGAAGGTCTTTAAAAACATAGGAAGTAAAGTTGGCATAATTGTAGGTACAATACCTAAATTGAATTCTCCACCAATAAAACCTTTTTCTTGAGCTATTATGTCCTCCATTCTTTTTGACTCAGAAATTATACTTTTTGCTTGCTTTAAAATTTCTTCACCAACTTTAGTTAACACCACTGGTTTTTTATTTCTATTAAAAATTTGGACACCTAATTCTTCTTCAAGCTTTTGAATTTGCATACTTAGTGAGGGTTGTGTAACAAAAACTTTTTTTGAAGCACTAGTAAAATTACCAGTTTCAGCAACTGCAATCATATATTTTAATTGTGTTAATGTCATATCTAAAAACTATTATTAATATAAATATAATAAGAATTTTATATTAAGAGAAATATACTTCTTAAAAAAAGAAGTCTATCACTTATATGATAGACTTCTCGAGTGTTAACCAATAATTAAATATCTAATAAGGGAGTAACC
>CENJ01012515.1_pt1 | contig 42056 bp, 33 predicted proteins | sample 356161 | NCBI WGS metagenome assembly CENJ01 (sample SAMEA2619531, study PRJEB7988) | marine metagenome | biome: marine biome (ENVO:00000447); feature: surface water layer (ENVO:00002042); material: "saline water (ENVO:00002010), including plankton (ENVO:xxxxxxxx)" | depth 5 m | reverse complement strand
AAGAGCGGCAGCGCAGTGCGGGAAGTTAGTATGGTTTTTGAGCCGCGTCCTCATAACCCGTCGCGTCCATACCACTCAACAATTGATGTTAAAGGCGAAGCCGTTGTTATTGATTTAGGGCAGCGAGGTGCTGTTTTTGCAATTATAAGATCTGGGGCTTATGCAGCAGTCACAAGAACAATTGCGGGGCCTCCTCCAGGTATGATTGAAGGTGCGGAGTTTTACAGCAGCTTGGAGATCGGTACGAAGGCGCAAATGGAGTCTAAGCGTTATCCAGACCTCTGTACGTTCACCGATTTGAATGACCCTCTAAGCGTAAAACTTGTAAAAGGTGGGCGTTTTAGTGTCGAAGCACAAAAATATCTTATGGAAGATAATTTCGAAGAGCTATTTGGTGATGGCGTTTCGCTTAAATCCATATCGGTCGAGATTACCGATGAATCTGTGACATGGGGCATTGATGAGGTTTTACCTTGGCTTACTGCTTTGAAAAAAAACAAGGCTAGACTTAACGGTAGCAATAGTGTGGCAGTTTTTACAAATGAACTTACTGATAATTTAGGCGCAGGAAATTTTAAAATAGGTGATTATAAATGAACGATAAACTGTTTAATGCCATTCTTTACAAAATAATCAATCCAAATATAAGTCTTTGATTATTGTACCCTTTGGGTCATAGGCATATTGATCAAGATCGGTAATACCCTCCCCCTTTAAAACATCTTCATCAATGTAAAAATTGCCTGTATTGGCGGCGTCAGATGCATCGTGCGTTAAAATAACATGCGCCGCGTCGGCAACAATCGCTTCCTTACGGCAAGATTCGGGCTTTATATCCCCGACCATCTTCATCGCCGCCGTGTAAATTAAGGTTTGCGGCCACAGGGCATTACACGCAATGCCATCCGCTTTAAACTCTTCCGCCATGCCAAGCATGCACATGCTCATCCCATATTTAGAAATGGTATAGGCCACATGGTCCTTAAACCATTTTGATTTCATATTTAGTGGCGGCGATAGCGTAAGGATATGCGGGTTATTTCCCGCCTTTAAATATGGATAAGCCTTTTGACAGGCCAGATAGGTTCCGCGCACATTGACCTGATGCATTAAATCAAAACGCTTCATGCTGGCTTTTTCAGTGCCCGCCAGATAGATAGCACTGGCATTATTTATCAAGATATCAATGCCGCCAAAATGATCCGCCGCCTGCTTAAAGGCAGAATCAACATTATCCTCATCACGGATGTCCATCTTAATACCAAGCCCGCGTCCACCTGCGGCTTCTATTTCCTCCACAGCACTGTGAATAGTACCAGGAAGCGTTGGGTGCGGTGCATCGGTCTTTGCCGCAATAACGATATTCGCGCCGTCACGCGCGGCGCGCAGAGCAATCGCAAGTCCGATTCCGCGGCTACCGCCTGTGATAAAAACCGTTTTATTTTCGAGTGATGACATAGTTTACCCCATATAAAACTTCACTTATCAGATAATTGTACTACATTTTATTGTATTCAGGCGGATATATATAGAATTTGCTTAACTTCTATATATTAACATGACAAAATAAAAACTGACTATTTAGTCAAGAAATAGAAAATGTGTGATAAAAAAGAAAAAATATTAAACGCAGCAATAGAGCTTTTTTCTGAGCACGGTGTCGGCGTGCCGACTGCAAAAATCGCCAAAAATGCTGGCGTATCAAATGGGACGCTTTTTAACTACTTTGCGACCAAGCAAGAACTTATCGACGCAATGTATCTTCACATTAAATATATCATCAGCCAAGCCATCATAAACGACATAGACTTTAGCGCCGATGTAAAAGAAATCTTCTATAATCTATGGAGGGGATATATTGGATGGGCATGCACAAACCCCAGAGATTATACAGTCATAGATCTTTTAAACACTTCCCAAATCCTAAGCCCAGAGGTCATAACTAAAGGTAGAGATTTTTTCTCTGACATTAATGATGCTGCAATCAGAGCAATAGATGAGAAAAAATTTGTGGACCTCCCCTGTGACTACATCTGTGAAGTAGCGGGAAGCTTGATGAATGCAACAATTAACTACATCCAAAAGAATGAGCTTACTGGCGCAGAATATGATAAGGCCATTGACCGTAGCTATAATATCTATTGCCATGGGGTCTATATAGAAAAGTAATCGGTACATACTTGATTTTCAACGACACGAAACTAACTCAAATTTAACAACGAATTGAGGATTGATATGTCAGATAAAATTCAGCTCTACTCCCTTGCAACACCAAACGGACAGAAAGTTTCCATTGCCCTTGAAGAAATGGGCTTGGAATATGATGCCCACACAATCGACATAAGAGAAGGCGATCAATTCACAGATGAGTTTATAGCCATAAACCCTAACTCAAAAATCCCCGCTATCGTTGACCCAACTGGTGACAATGGTAAACCATTCGCCGTCATGGAATCAGGGGCCATACTCATTTACCTTGCTGAAAAAACTGGTAAATTCCTTCCCAAAGACCCAGTTCAGCGTTCAAAAACATTACAATGGCTTATGTGGCAAATGGCTGGCCTTGGACCTATGTTCGGACAATTGGGCCATTTTACACGATACGCGCCTCAGGAACGCGATCTATCCTATGGACAGGAACGATACGAAAAAGAGGCTAAACGTCTTCTAAAGGTGCTAGAAACGCAATTAAACGGTCAAGAATATGTAGCTGGCAACGAACTCACGATCGCTGACTTTGCTATCATGCCATGGATCGTATGTTTAGATGTGTATTACGAAGCAGCAGAACGTCTAGAACTAGACAGCTATAAAAACATCTCAAAATGGCGCGATAAATTACTTGAAAGACCAGCTATCAAAAAAGGTATGGACGTCTGTAAATTCTCATAGAAAGGATAATTACAAATGAGCAATACTAAATCATACGCAGCTTATAATGATAAAGATGCCCTAAAGCCATACGACTTTGACCGCCGTCAGGTCGGAGCAAATGATGTACAAATCGACATCGAATATTGCGGCATCTGCCATAGTGACATTCATATGGCACATAATGACTGGGGCATGTCGACATACCCTATCGTTCCGGGCCATGAAATTATCGGCAGAGTAAAGTCTGTAGGTGCAAACGTAGAGGAATTCAAGGAAGGCCAGCTCGTTGGTGTAGGATGTATGGTTGATTCATGTCGTGAATGCGAACCATGCAAACAAGATTTAGAACAGCATTGCGAAAAAGGCATGGTCATGACCTATGGTAGCCCAGATCCACATAGCACAGACGCGATCACCCAAGGCGGCTACTCCACACAAATTGTTGTCGATAAAGACTTCGTACTCAATGTTTCCGAAGATCTAGATACCAAAGCTGTAGCCCCGCTCTTATGCGCTGGCATTACAACATATTCCCCACTTAAACAATGGAATGTTAAGCCAGGGGATAAAGTCGGTGTCATCGGCCTCGGAGGCCTGGGCCATATGGGTGTAAAGCTAGCTGCTGCAATGGGCGCAGAAGTAATCATAATCACCCGCACAAAAGAAAAAGGAGAAGATGCCGTTAGACTAGGCGCTAAAGAAGTTCTTGTATCGACCGATGAAGAACAAATGGAAAAGCACGCCGGAACATTTGACTTCCTACTCAACACAATCCCAGTATCACATAACCTAGACCCTTATATTCCCTTGTTAAAACTTGGGAAAACTATGGCTGTCGTAGGTGCATCCCCTGCCGAAATGAACACAATGGGCATTGTTTTTGGACGCAAAATTATTGCAGGTTCACTCATTGGCGGCATAAAAGAAACGCAAGAAATGTTAGATTTCTGTGCAGAGAACAATATCGTTTCGGATGTTGAGGTTATCAATATGCAAGATGTGAATACCGCCTACGAACGCGTACTAAAATCAGACATAAAATACCGCTTCGTCATTGATATGCAATCATTGAAGAACTAAATAAATAATCCCCCCCTAAATGGCGCCTCTCCCCGCAGGCGCCATTTTTTTTCAGGCCATAAAAAAAACCGCGGTAAAAACACCGCGGCTCATTTGAAATATAAAAACTAAAAACTTAGACAGAGTTGTCGTTTCTAATTTCCTCAAGAAAAGTAGAAATAGAACTTTGCAACTCACCGGATAAGCGAGCCACTTCATTCGAGGCCCCCAGCACAGAATCTGCTGAGTTTTCAGTTTCCTTAGCACCATGATTAACCTCAGAAATAATTTGTGCAACTTGCTGCACACCTTGCGATGCCTCAGAAATACTACGCACAATCTCTTTATTGGTAACATTTTGCTCTTCAACAGCGGCAGATACACCGGTAACAGAACCATCAATATCAGAAATGTTATGAATGATACGGCCCATTGCATCTACGGAATCCAGTGTCGCTTGCTGAATATCAGAAATACGAACACTAATCTCTTCAGTTTTATTAGCTGTCTCACTCGCAAGCTTCTTCACTTCATCAGCAACAACCGCAAAACCTTTACCAGCCTCACCAGCGCGCGCTGCTTCAATTGTTGCATTAAGAGCCAAGAGGTTTGTTTGTTCAGCAATATCTTTAATCGCCGTCACAACCTCACCGATATTCTCAACTAAGTGGCTAAGATTACCAATTGTTTCGTTCGCGTTGGCAGCGTCCGTTGCTGTGTCATTCGATTTATTTTTAGCTGTCGTTACCTGTGAACTAATTTCGTTGGATGACGCTGACATTTCTTCCATAGCCGCCGCTACAGTACTTACATTTGCATTAGCAGCATCAGAAGAAAGCGCCACCTCATTCGAAGCCTTAGATGTTTCATCTGCAATATTGCGCATTGTTTCAGCCGTCGACTGTAATTTAGACGATGCGGTTGTTAGTGAACCAATAAGACCACCAATTTGTGCATCAAAATTATTAGCAAGATTAAACATGTCTTGTTTACGCTGTTTCTCCTGCTCAACCTTCAGCTCTTCCTGCTCTTCAGAGAGCCTGCGAACCTGCATCTGATTTTCTTTAAAGCGCTCAAGACTATTAGTAATCGCCCCAAGTTCATCCTTACGGCTTAAGGCATTTACATCAACATTCATATCGCCATCTGCAAGCAAGACCGTTGCCGCTGAAATATCTTTAATAGAACGCACCACAACCAATACAAGCCATATAGCTATAAGCACCATAGTTGATGCGACTATAATTGTAGAAACCATAGACATTTTCTGGAATTTGAGGGCTTCCTGCTCGCTATTATTTACGAGCAAACTTGCATCATTAAGGATTTTTTCTTCCAATTGCTGCAACAAGGCTAAAAACTCATTATAAACGCCAGTATATCCGTTCACACCTTTTGTAAGAAAGAACTCTACGTCTAACTCCATCATAGAAATAGCGATATCATAAATTCCTTCGCCACTTTCCGTTCCATCTTCTTTTAAGCCGATCACATACTTCTTGAAATCTTTACGAAGTTTCGCAAACTGTTCCTTGTTTTTTTCTGCAACATACGGAAGCATTTTCTCAAGCTTCGCATCAACTTCAATAGCCTCTTGCTTTAGCTCAGCCATTCTATCTTCACCACCTTCCAGCGCACCAGTCGATTGTTCAATCAAGTATCTATAAAATTTACCATCGATACTTTGAAACGTTTCCAGAAGTTCAGATACATCCGCGACACGCTGCACACCATTTTGTGCAATTGCTCTTTGGGATTGAATAAGACGATCACTACTCACTTTTGATAAGAAGACGATGCCACCAATAAGAAAAACTAACGAAATAATAGGAAGCAATAACTTCACGAATAATGATATGTCTTTTAATTTAATCATTTAGAACAATCCTTGTCTGATTAATTTTTTTATTTTTCAATTCTTTATATATACACAGGAAATTGAGGAATACTATCCCACTCACTTTACAGTATATCAGAATATGTGTATCAGGGAAATTCAATACTGCGTAGATAATTCCGAAATTTTTTAGTTCTACCCGTAGAACTTAGCGAAACTATTGAGTTCTTTTAAGGTTCCAAAGAAAGGAAAAAAAATGAATCATATCAAAAACCTAAAAAAACTGGGTTTGGTATTGGCTGCCTCGGCATTCTTTAGCGCACCAGCGTATGCAGATAGTAAAAAAGACATTGAAACCATAGCAAAAGCAGTTGGCTTTATTAACGGTGGCCCAAGCGGCGCTATTACAATGGACGTATTATTTGACCCAAGCAATTCTGATTCTGTAGCCCATGCAGATGAAATCATCACACTAACCTCTGGCGGTATTGGCAAAAAAGTAAAGCTAACAGGTAATAAAGTCTCTTCAGCTGGCGCTGCATCATCAAAAGTTATTTTTGTAACACGCGGTGCAAACAGCATTTACGGTGCAGCTCTTGATAAAGCAGCAGCAAATGGCGGCTTAACAGTATCAACTGACGAAGCATGCCTTGGTGGTGGCTGCGTGCTTGTTGTTAAAACTGAGCCAAGCGTAGACATTCTCGTTAGCACAGCCGCAGCAGGCAAAACGGGAACAGAATTCGCTTCTGCTTTTAGCATGATGATCACAAAGAAATAATTTAAAATTGGAGAGAGATAAAATGAAAAAATTACTCACACTAACAGCTTCATGTGCAGTACTTACTCTGGCCGCACACTCAGGAGCGAATGCACAAAGTATTGACTACGCTACTATGCAGGAACTTTTTGGTGAACCTGTAACAACATCAGCAACAGGTAAACCACAGCGTGCCTCTGAAGTACCTGTAACAATGGAGATCTTAACTCAAGAAGACATTCGCCGTTCTGGTGCTGTTGATCTTGCAGAAGTTCTACGTAAAGTAAATGGCGTAAACGTTCTTCAAACATCAACACAAGGTTATGACATCAGCGTACGTGGTTATAACCAGCCACTATCACAAAGAATGCTGGTCCTTGTGAATGGTCGTCAGGTTTATCTTGACCACTATGGCTTTACTGCATGGTCAACCATCCCTGTACAACTAGAAGAAATTCAACAGATCGAGGTTGTTAAGGGCCCTAACACAGCTCTATTCGGCTTTAACGCAGTGAGCGGCGTGATCAACATCGTTACACACAACCCACTTTATAATGATGAATCATCTGCGGGTGTAACTGTTGGTACACAAGACTTCCGTAAAGCACATTTCATTCAATCAATGAAGCTGAACGATAAGCTTGGTGTTCGTGTTTCAGCAGGGATTCGCCGCGCTGATGCAATGGAAGGTGATCGAAATGAAACAACCGCCCTGTTTGAAACAGATGGTACATATTCCATCAAAGACCCTGAGCAAGAACAGATTAACCTTGATGCATTGTATCAGCTAACAAACAAATCACAGCTAAGAGTAGAACTTTCAGGTTCAAATGCACAGCAAGGTGACTACAATATTCTCTCAGGTTTCTTCGATAGCTCATATGAAACAAAATCAGCAAAAGCAACATACGAAGCGGACACATCTTGGGGACTAATTAAGGCTAACGTATATAAAAACTACCTTGATTGGGATAACAACCAAGATGCTGATAAGCTTGATAACGAAGTATTCGTTGCACAGCTAAGTGCAACAAAAGAGCTTAATCCAAAACACACTGTGCGTGCTGGTTTAGAATACCGTAAAAATGAAGTAACATCAGAAGGTAATTCATCCGTTTTACAAAACACAGGTGCTGAGATTTCCTATGAAGTCTATGCAGCAAGTGGTATGTGGAATTGGAAAATCAATGACAAACTATCATGGACAAATGCTTTACGCGTTGACCATCTTCAGCTAGAGCGTGAAGGTCAATTTGCAGGTGGCGCCGCTTCTGGTTACACAAATAATGACTTTGATCAAAACTCTACAGAGATAAGCTATAATAGCGGTCTTGTTTACCAAGCAAGTGATGTAGACACTCTTCGTCTAAGTACAGCACGTGGCCTCGAAGTACCGAGTTTGATCGAATTTGGTATTGACCTTGATCTAAGAGGTGCAGGCCTTGCATATTTCACAGGTAACCCGCGCCTAGAGCCAGTAGTTGTAACAAACTACGAACTAGCTTGGGATCGTAACTTAGACTTCATCGATAACGGCCTCTTCCGTTCAGCTTTATTCTACCAAAGCTCTGAAGATGTAAAAACTATTGGTGCGAACGTAACCGCCACAGGCATTGCAGAAACACTTAACATTGGTGACAGTGACACAATTGGATTGGAACTTGCTCTTAAAGGTGATTTCCAAGAAAACTGGAACTGGGGATTAGGTTACATTTATCAGTACATCTCTGATGATCTTCGTAATGAAAATGCACAAGGCATTCTTAATGTCGGTAAAGAATATGAAGAAAGCACACCACAGCACCAGGTGAAGTTTAACCTTGGTTATACTTCAGGACCATGGGAAGCAGATGCACTCGCATACTACCTCTCAGGTACACAGCCATATGCATCAACAACAAACACAACATCTACAACTGGTTACGGCGATGTTGATAGCTATGTAGGCTTTAATGGCCGCGTAGCCTATAACTTTGATGATGGTGTAACAGTTGCTGTACACGGCACAAATATTCAAAGTGCTGATACACAAACTTCACCAGGACCAGATATTGAACGCCGTCTATTCGTTTCTCTATCTAAGAAATTCTAAGAATTTAGGTTTATAATTTTTCAAGACAGGCTCCCTTATAGGAGCCTGTTTTTTATTCCGCTCCTATTTCTAGTGCATTAAGGGCATATGCAAGATCATCATTCTTATCCTTAAACATACCCTCCAATTTTGAGCTATCGCTAAAATTGAGCTTTTCAAATACACCTGACTGCGATGAACTTGCAGAAACAAACGCTCCAAAGAAAATTAAAACCCCAGCAAGGATTAGCAAACGCGTTCCTATAAAGCTGGATGACAGCCCATTAACATTGATTTTTTTAGTATCTAATAAATGAGCTTCATTATAACTATCGACTGGTTTTTTATATAAATAACGCTCATCAATATCGGTAACCTTTAAACAAGCTCCGACAATAATTATCTTAGAACCACTTTTCATTTTCGTGACTGCTTTTACATTCATTTCATACACCCTTCTTTAGTTTATAATTTACATAATGCAAGAGACGTGCCATACATGAAATAAGTGCGGTTGTATGCAAAAGCTTATGATTGCTGCATTTTGAGCTGAAATAATATCTAATGAACTACTAGGTAATATGAATACAAAAAGAATATTTTGCCGAGTAAAACTTACCTAAACCATAGAGGAGTAAAAATGGGCAAGGCTGTCTTAATAATTGATGATGACATTAACGACCGCATGCTAATTAAACGATCAGTCCAATCTCGAAATAACAACGATATTGAATTTATAGAGCTTAAAACTGCAAAAGAAGCATTAGAAACCATAAATAATCGTAATGACATAGATTATATATTCCTTGATTATATGCTCCCTGATATGGATGGGATCAGCGTTCTAAAATCCACCTATGACAAACAGCGTGACCTTGGCCCAGCCCCAATTATAATGATGACCGGTCAAGGCAGTGAAGCCATTGCCATAGACGCAATCAGATACGGCGCTCAGGATTATATAATGAAAAATAATATGTCCAGAGACACACTGAATATTGCCATAGCAAAAGCAAAAGAAGTCTTTGAGCTCAAAAAGGCAAACCACGAAACAAAACAAATCTTGTTACACTCACAAAAAATGGATGCTATCGGCAACCTTACTGGCGGTGTAGCCCATGATTTCAATAACTTACTAACTGTAATTTTAGGCAATATTCATGATGTAAATATGCAATGTGAAAAAGAAGAAATTAACAGAGAAGATTTACTGAACAGAATTAAAAATATTGAAAACACAACTGAACGCGGCGCGAACTTAGTGCGTAAGCTTATGCTTTTTGCCCGTCAAAAAAGTTTAGAACCTGTCCCGCTAAACCCGAACCAAATGATAGAAGAGATTGAAAGCCTTCTCCGTAGAACATTAGAAAGATCCATAGATATCACTCTCAATCTTGATGGGAATATAAAGACAATCAGTGTAGATGCCTCACAGCTTGAACACGCGCTTATAAATATTAGTCTCAATGCCCGCGATGCTATGCCAGACGGTGGAAAGCTAGATATATCAACCCAAAATATTCAGCTATCTAAAGAAGAAGCTATAGAGCTAGACCTCCCCCCCGGAGAATATATTAGAATAGATATTGCGGATACTGGCACAGGTATAAATGAAAATGTCATGGAAAACATATTCGATCCCTTTGTTACAACTAAAGAAATAGGCAAAGGTACAGGCTTGGGGCTAAGTGTTGTCTACGGCTTTATAAAAGAATCAAAAGGCGCCATAAAATTTAAAAGCAAAAAGGATCATGGCACAGTTTTTTCTCTCTATTTCCCATCAAAAGAAATAGACAAAAATAAAAACATGCATAACGATATTGAAGTTGATTTTATAGATCAAAATTTCAAAGGCACAGATACAATCCTGCTAGTCGAGGATGAAGAGGAGATTAAATTTGTAGCATCAACAATGCTAAAAGAAATGGGATATAAAGTTATAGAAGCCAGCACAGGCGACGAAGCACTTGAAATATTTCAAAAATATAAAGATGAAATTGATATTCTCTTTACAGATATCACTATGCCGGGTGAATTAAACGGCGTACAGCTTGCTGCAAGAATAGAGTCTATTAAGCCTGAGATAGAGTTACTCTTCACAACTGGTTATATAGACGCTTCTGTACCTGACATAAAACATATCGAAAATTACCCCATGCTCTACAAACCATATCGTATCAACCACCTTAAGCTTAAACTCAAAGAGATCATGGATAAAAAAGTTTCAAAGCATTAAGAAGAAGAGCTTAGTACACACCAAGCGCTTTAAATAAACGCACCAAGCTCTCTGACTGAGAAGCTTTAGCCCTAAGATATTCTGCCTCCGCGTTGTTAGCACTACGCTGCGCATCTAGAACATCCAAAAAGGAAACAGCTCCCTCTTTATATAACGTTTGCGATAGCTCTAAAGCTTTATCAGCACTAATATAGGCCTGCTGAAGTGAATTCTGACTTTCAGAGATATTAGAATAATCATTCAAAGCCGTTTCGACTTCTACAACCGCTTCAATAATCGTTTTACGGTAAAGTTGATAAGCTTGCATTTCACGTGCACTTGCCGCGTCTATTTGCCCCTCTATCCGTCCAAAATCTATCAAAGATACAGCCGTACCAATAGCCGCACTCCAAATGTTTGTACCTCCTGATATCACACTATCTGTAACACCATAAAAACTGCTTATAGAAAATGATGGAAAGAGATTAGAAACAGCGGCTTCTTTTAAATCTGTAGCCTCCGCAAAATTATGCGCTGCGGCTCTAACATCCGGACGCTGCGCAATCACACTCGCTGGACTAACCATAACTGGTAATAGCTCAGCACCGGGTATTGAAGCTTGGTTATCAAGCTGATCAACAAGCTTTTCAGGCAGTTCTCCGGTTAAGATACTAATACGCAAGCGCGCATTTTTCTCTGCTCTGTTAAATTCAGGAATAGATGATCGCGTGCTATTCACAAGATTATTGGCTCTTTCCACGTCTAATAATGGCGCTTCACCTACTCTTTTTAATTCTTGAATTAGTGAAAGCGTCTTTTCCTGAGCTTTAAGGTTTTTATCTGCGATAGCCTTTTGGAGCTGTGCCTCTCTAAAATCAATATAGCTACGCATAACCTCAGCGATTAAAGTTAAAGAAACATCATGATATTCCTCTTGAAGGGCAAGGAGTCCTTCATCTGCAGCTCTAAAACTTCTTCTATTACGGCCAAATATATCCAGTTCATAAGACGCATCAAAACGCGCATCATGTAATGTTTCTGGATATAGCCCCGAACCTTGAACATCATAATCTTCACGTGTTAATGATGCACTCGCACCCACCTGAGGAAACAACACAGAGCGTGCAGTGCGCTGTATCCCTCGGGCCTCTAACACACGAGCTTCTGCGATTAAACGATCTGGACTATCGCTCAATACCTTATCAACTAAAGTATCAAGCACAGGATCATTAAATCGCTTCCACCAAGATTTCAAATACTTCGCATCTTCGATTTTAACTGTGTCTTTAGGGGTTTCAACACTCCAAAGCTTAGGCATACTAATATTAGAAAGACTTAGCTCATCCGTTACACACGCAGTTAAAGAAAAACTGGCCGTAAAAAGTAATAGATATTTCCTATATGAATTTTTCATGATTAAGCCTTCTTATTCGGTCTTATTGTGTCTTCGATTTTTCTAACAAGCACATAGAAAACAGGTGTAAAGAACAAACCAAAGAAAGTCACACCCAGCATCCCATAAAATACAGCAATACCAATAGCTTGCCTCATTTCAGCCCCTGCACCAACACTAAACGCTAGTGGCATAACGCCCATAATAAATGCAAACGACGTCATCAAAATTGGCCTAAGCCTTAGACGCGAAGCTTCAACCGCTGCATCCATAATACTGCGCCCTTGGTCCTCTAGCTCTCTTGCAAATTCAACAATAAGAATAGCATTCTTACATGCCAGTCCCGCTAAAACAAAAAGGCTGATCTGTGTAAAGATATTATTATCCCCACCAGTAAAATAAATACCTACAATCGCTGATAAAATCCCCATCGGAACAATCATAATTACAGCTAAAGGCAACGTTAGACTTTCATATTGAGCTGCCAGGACGAGGAACACGAAGAAGATACAAAGCGGGAAAATAAAGATCGCTGTATTCCCTGCCAGAATCTGCTGATAAGTAAGCTCAGTCCATTCAAACTCAAATCCTGGAGGAAGAGTCTCATCAAGAATTTTTGTAATGGCATCTTGCGCCTGTCCAGATGAATAGCCCGGCGAAGGGTTACCATTCAAATCTGCTGATCTATAAGAGTTATAACGTGACGCAATCTCCGGACCAAAGCTCTCCTGCACCTCTACAACAGCGCCTAATGGGATCATTTGTCCGCGGTCATTCTGCACCTGAAGTCTATTAATGTCTTTAGGAGTAGCTCTATAATCTTTCTCAGCCTGCGCAATAACCTGATAGACACGTCCAAATTGGTTAAAGTCATTCACATAAATAGAGCCCAGATAAATCTGCATCGTTCTAAATATCTCATCGACTGATAAACCTAATTGTTCAACTTTTGTACGGTTTATATTGGCATATAGTTGCGGAACATTGATGTTATAATTCGTGTAAACACCGCTCAATTCTGGTGCTTGATACGCTTTCATTGTCACCTGCTTCATCACATCATCTAATGCTTCGTAACCAAGGTCCGCACGGTCTTCAATCTGCAACTTGAACCCGCCAGTCGTACCAAGACCGCGCACAGGAGGAGGAGGGAAAATCGCAATAAACGCTTCATCAATTGCCGCATATTTTTGCTGCAACTTCATCGCAATCGCGCCAGCACTAAGCTCAGGTGATGTACGTTCTTCAAAATCATCAAGAGGTACAAAAACAATACCTGCACTCGAAGAGTTCACAAAACCATTCACAGAAAGTCCAGGGAACTGAACAGCATTAGCCACCCCTTCTTCATTAATGGCAATCTCACCCATTTTACGCATGACTTCTTCAGTACGCTCAAGTGTCGCACCAGGTGGCAACTGAGCAAAACTAATGAGGTATTGCTTATCCTGCATAGGGACAAAGCCTTTAGGAACCATTGTAAACATTTGGTATGTAGCACCAACGAGCAACACAAATAACAGCATCATAGAAGCTCTATGACGACTAACGAAACCAATACTTGTCGCATATTTATTCTGGCTCTTATCAAAGAATTTATTAAACCATTTAAAGAACCAGCCGAACAAAAGATCCATCAAACGTGTTAACCAGTCTTTTTGTTCACTTCTTGGCTTTAGAAGAAGCGCAGACATAGCGGGGCTAAGCGTTAATGAATTGAGCGTAGAAATAAAAGTAGCAATAACAATGGTCAGGGCAAATTGCTTATAAAACATGCCTGTCAAACCACTAATAAATGCAATGGGAATAAACACGCCCGCAATAACAAGCGAGGTCGCGATAATAGGCCCAGTAACCTCTTTCATCGCCTGAACTGTCGCTTCACGTGGCTTCTTTCCTTCATCAATATTTCGCTCAACATTTTCAACAACAACAATCGCATCGTCAACCACAATACCAACGGCTAGAATCAAACCAAAGAGAGACAGCACGTTAATTGAAAAACCAAGTGGCAACATAATCGCAAATGTACCCACAATAGAAACAGGCACAGCCAACAACGGAATAATAGAAGCACGCCATGTCTGCAAAAATACAACAACAACGATAACAACCAGAATAATCGCCTCAATCAGTGTATGAATAACACCATCAATTGAGTGCTGAACAAAAACCGTTGGGTCATAGACAATCGAATATTCCAAATCATCAGGAAAGCTCTTCGACAACTCTTTCATTGTCTGGCGCACATTCGATGACAACTCCAGCGCATTAGATCCAGGCGCAGAAAAAATAGGAATAGCAACAGCTTGTTCATTATTCAAAAGTGATCGCAATGAATAGCTCTGTGCATCCAACTCGACCCTTGCGACATCCTCAAGACGCGTAATAACACCATTTTCATCACGCTTAATAATGATGTCTTCAAACTGCTCAGGCGTCTCAAGGCGCCCTTTCGCATTTACAGGTAATTGAAGTTCCAAATTATCATCATATGGAGGACCGCCAATAACACCAGCTGCCGCTTGAATATTCTGACGGCGTACAGCATTTACAACATCAGATGCGTTCATGCCACGTTCAGCAACACGGTCAGGATTAATCCAAATACGCATTGCATAGTCACCAGAACCAAATAATAGCACCTGCCCAACACCAGGAATTTTAGCAAGCTGATCACGAATATTAATCGTTCCGTAATTACGAAGATAAAGAGAGTCATAACTATTATTAGGTGATTTCAGGTGAACAACCATCGTCAAATCAGGTGAGCTTTTTAAAACTGTCACCCCTAAATCACGCGTCACTTCTGGTAGACGCGGAGTAGCTTGAGACACTCTGTTTTGCACAAGTTGCTGCGCTAAGTCCACATCGGTTCCAATGGCAAACGTAGCGGTCAATGTCATTTGACCATCCGTTGTTGCCAATGAGTTCATATATATAAGGCCTTCAACGCCGCTAATTTGCTCCTCAAGAGGTGTAGCAACCGTCTCCGCGACCACAGCTGGACTGGCTCCTGGAAAGCTTGCCTTTACCTGAACAGAAGGCGGTGATACTTCAGGATATTCTGAGATCGGCAATTGAAACATCGCAATTGCCCCAAGCAAAAAAATCACGAATGAAATCACGCCGGCAAAAATAGGCCTATCAATAAATGCTGTTGAGAGATTCATGGCGTTTAGCCTTCCATATTATAACTATATTCTTATTCAATGAACGAAACTTATTTCGTTCCTAATCCTCTTGGATTTGAGGTGATACAGGCATTTCCGGACGCACACGAACGAGCCCTTCCGTAATAACTTTATCGCCCTTACTAAGCCCTGAAAGAATTAATCGCGCTCCGTCGACACTTTCTCCCAGTTTAACCTCGCGGTATTTCACTATATTTTGCTCATCGACTACATATACAAACTTACGATCTTGGTTTGTCCCAATCGCACGTTCAGTCAGCATAATAGCATCACCAGCAATACTCTTGCCCATCGACACACTCACGGTCATACCCGGCAATAAAAACTTATTTTTGTTATCAAAAATTGCACGCGCACGAATTGTGCCTGTTTCACTTGAAATACGGTTATCAAAGCTTTGAATATATCCTTCGGCAATATGCTCAGTAGACTCTATAGACAGCCTCACAGGAACTTTATCAGCCTTACCATCTTTCTGATTCTTTTTCGCTTCAATATATGTACGCTCATCAACTTCAAAATCCGCATACACGCGTTCATCAGCAACGACAGAAGTTAAAAGCGGCGCATTAGGCCCTGCCTGAACTAAATTCCCTTCAGTAATTTCTGCACGGCTAACTGTTCCCGCAATTGGCGCTTTTATATAGGCATAATCCAGATCAAGCTTAGCAACACTCACACTCGCTTCAGCAGCTTTTACCAGAGCAGTAGCATTTAATTTTGCATTGAGCCGCTCATCAAATAAGCTTTTTGAAATCGCATCTGTTTTCACAAGGCTTTGAGCACGTTCATATTCCTTAACTGCGAAGTCCTCTGCGGTTTTTGCACTGATCAACGCTGCTTCTGCTTGCTGTAATACAGCTTCAAATGGACGAGGATCAATAACGATGAGAACATCACCTTTTTCAACATATTGTCCATCTTCAAACTTGATCTCTACAATACGCCCTGTAACTTGCGGCCGTACTTCTGCTTGATCAACAGCAACAATATGCCCCGAATAATTCTCCCAAAGCTTAACTGGTTTTGGGTTAATAACACTCACCTTAACAGGCATAGCTTGCGGCGCTTGAGCAGCAGCCTCCTCGCTTGCTTGAACTTTTGTCACCTCATAGATTGACCATGCACCAATCGAGATAACAGCCGCGCTCACGCCAATAATTAATTTTGATTTTATAGTCATATCGAGCCCTCTCTTAAAATGACTGACTGGTCAATTAAGTACTATCTAATGCCTTGAGAGATTAAATCAAGTACTTAATTGGTTATTTTTTCAAGTTATTTCGAAATGGGCATCAATAAAACAATTGGATATAATTCAAAGCTGCGTTTTAGGGGCAATTTTAAAATATAAACGCGAGGGCAATAATGCGATGAACTTAAGAAAAAAAGTAAAGCCCTTGGGAAAATGAATCTCAAAACGTGATGTAAGAAGCTCTTTTGCGATGATTCCGGCCGCTTGTTCAGGTTCAATCATCATCGGCATCTTAAAATCATTCTTATCTGTAAGCGGCGTGCGAACAAAGCCAGGATTGATAACCTTAATATCAAATTCAGAATGCTCAGCCTTGAGAGATTCGGCTAGATTAATAACAGCAGCTTTCGTAGCGCTATAAGGCTGTCCATTAGGAAGCCCCCGATATCCTGCCACACTACCGCATAGTGCAAGCTGTCCGCCTTTTTGCTTTTTCAATATCGGTAAAACACAGTGGATAGTATTAAGCGCACCATTCAAATTCACATCAACCATGGCCTTGGCTTCGTCTATATCCATAGCTTCAAGTGAATTTGGCGAATAAAGGGCTGCTAAAAAGAGAGTACTATCAATGCGCGTAAATTTCCTCTCAAGCTCTTGCGCCGCTTGCTCGTATGAATAGGTATTAGAAACATCAAAAGGTAAGACAATATGCCCACCGCCTAGTTCTTCATTCAAGCTTTGAAGTTTCCCTTCACTCCGCGCAGACAAAGCCAAAGTCGCTCCCCGGCGTGACAGTTCAACAGCCAAAGCGCGTCCAATTCCTGAACTAGCGCCAATAATCCATATATTTTTATCAGTATAATTATTCATGCTTCAATCTCCTGCCCATCCCACGCAAACACCTTACCGGAATCTGATGCCTGCACTAAATTTACTACATCTAATAAATACCGCGCTGAAGACTCTGGACTAAAGAGCTTTCCTTCAGACACATTACTTTGAAAAGGCTCAGACAAACCCGTATCAACAGTCCCCGGATGAAGCCCAATAACTGCCAGTTCTTTATATTTTCGTGCGGCTTCGATAGAGATATTTTTTATAATCATATTAAGAGCAGTTTTAGAAGCGCGATAACTATGCCATCCACCTAATCTATTATCGGACACACTACCAACACGGGCTGATAGCGCTGAAAAAACACCTTTCCCCTCTCGCGCCATAAGCGGTATGAAATATTTTGCAACTAAGGCAGGACCAATAGTATTCACTTCAAACACTTTACGCATTGTCTCAGCGTCCAGATCCCTTAAACTTTTTTCAGGCATGAAGTCAGCGCTGTGTAAAACACCCGTTGCAACAATAACTAAATGCAACGGCACATCAACAAAACTAGCTGCTTGCTGAATACTGCCTTCATCGCTTAGGTCTAAGTAAATATGCTCATCTGAGCTCCTTGAAAAACAATAGAGCTTATTCACTTGGCTATGCGCATCTAAATGCTCAGCTAGCGCTTTCCCGACACCGCCTGACGCACCAATAACAGCGACATTAAAGGATAAAGGAAAGTGCGAAAGATCTATCATTTCTCATCCTGCTTTTGCATCACAAGTGTAAGCTCAGCAACAGTAAACCCAAACTTCTTTAAATAAGAACGGTTAATCAGTACACCATCATTCATTAAGAACATCCAATCATCAAACTTAATACGATATGTCTTGTCTCCGACATCAAGATCCATTTCATAAGCCCAGCGCATAGCTCCACCTTCAATTTCCCCATCTGCCTTGCCTATGATATCGCCAGCAGTCCCCTCATAGCGCTTATTCGCTATTTTTTTTATAGTCCAAGTCCGTTTATCCGTCTTGCCGTCATAATACTCAAAATGCTCTTCCAAGGTGCCAGTATCACCGTCCCATGAACCTACCAGTTCCACATCAAAACGGCGTGTAACATGTCCCTTACGGTCTTGTACAATTCCCCATGCCTTAATAGGCCCAGAAAAATACTCTTTAAGATCTAAATCTGGCTTAGAGCCTTTATAGTGATCAAGCGTTGGTCCTGCACATCCACTTAATAACGCAAAAGCACTAATAAGCAGAACGCTCTTTAATATCGTCATCTATATCTCCTTCGGTTTTGTATAAAGTGCGCAAATATATAGCCGCACCTAGTTTAATAAAACATGGAACCAGCGCATAAAGAGTAATCACTCCAGCAAGAACTCTAGAAGAGTTTTCCGCACCAGCAACAAATCCTAAATACTCCAAAAGCAAAAATGAAATACCACTAGCAATCGCTATCGCTGTTTTTGGAATAAAGGCAATGAACGCATAATATTGTGTCGCGTGTGTCTGTGCTTTTTGATTGGTCACACGATCCGCCAGAATAGAGGGCGGAAGAGCAAGGTCCGCACCCAAAGCCATACCTGAAAGCACACAAATAACCCCATATGCAACCACATCACCTGGCTGTAAGAAAAACGCCCAAACAAATGTACAAACTGCCAATATCATGGAACAAAACCACGCTTGCTCTTTTCCAATTCGCTTAGCCAACCTAACCCAAACCGTCATCAACAACGCACCAGATATAAAATAAAGGCACAAGAAAAGCCCAGATAAACTCTCTGCCTGCAAATAATCACGAATAAAAAACAAAACCATCACACCCGGCATAGCCGCTGCCAAATGCGTGAAAAAACAAACCGCAAAAAAATGACGATCTGGACCTGTAAGGATAGAGAAAAACGAAAACCCTCTTTGCGGGTCATTTTTATTCATCATATGCCCAGCAGAAATACGGCTCATAAAACGTGTAAACATTATAAAAGCAGCAACCATTATGCCGCCAAAGACCCAAAATAGAATACGGAAGGCCTCTTCAGCTGGCCTAAAATTTTGCAAGATCGCTGGCAAGGCAGAAGCAATCAATAACCCCACCAGCCCAAAAGCCTCTCGCCATGCCGATATACGTGTACGTTGCTGCGGATCATCATGCCAAAAACCACCAATCATGTTGATATTAATCGTCACAATACTAAAGCCCGTAGTTGCTAAGATCATTGAGACTGTGAACCACAAGGCCTGCGGTACGGCGAAATGCGGACCATAAAAAACAGCTCCCATCCCTATGAGCAACATCACCACCCCCATTAAAACAATCACATATCGTTTATCGGCATGCCGATCAGATAAATAACCAATCAATGGGTCCTGAAAAGCATCGAGCAAACGTATTGCCAAAAGAATCGCACCGATAAGGCCAATACTCATCCCTAAATCACGTGCGTAAAAATCTGGTGAATGGATATAAAGCGGAAGCCCAGCAAAAGCTAATGGGAGAGCGAGTATACTATATTGTAAAACAGAGCTATTTGATGGCTTATCATTCATGAAACCCCCAACAGCTTTTCACGCAATTTGGGTGAGTTCGTTTTCTCACTCAGCCAAATATTGAAAAAAGACGGCCCAAACTCTGGGTCTTCAATGCGCCCGATTTCTGTCGAATCCATATAAAAAACGGTTTCGCCTTTATTTGTGAAAACACCCGTCAAAACAATCCCCTCATCAACATCAGGGAATATCTTCTTCATTTCCTTGTGCCAGCGCTCAAGCTTACCCTCATCAGTAAAACCCTGTTCACGCATTTCTTGTAAAGAACGGTCAGCAATCTTTTCACCATCAATCTCTCGTAAATAAGAAAGCTGAAGCGCAAAAGGCTTATCGGCCTTCCACAATCCATTAGGGGCATAAAGTGCAGCATCATAAACATCCCAAAACATATAGGTAAGGCGCCCTTGCCCGACTTTTTCTGCATTAGGTACAGCGCTTTTAATATAATCACCAGCACTAGCTGGCGTAATTCCAAGTAGTGCAAGAGCATAAGCTGTACGAACTACAGATCTAATTCTCTTTTTTGGCATAATCAGGCTCCATTCCAAAATTAAGGATAAATGAGGTTACACATTACTTTAACGAATAATGCCTAACTATTGCGTTACTCAAAAATTACATCTTTTTAAGATAAACACACCCTTCCGACATGAAACCAACATGACAAGAATTTAATTTGTACACATACACATAAGCACTATCCTTAATATATGAATAAAAAACAGAGCATACAGTTGAGTAGAAAAACTATAAAGGAGCCGCGATTATGATAGAAAAAACCATTCTCGCAAAATTTCTAACCTACGCTGGCGCACTCCCTTTCTTAGGCTGTCTTATAATCCCGTTCATACAGCCTGACTTTACGGCACTTAATTTTAACAAAATCATCCTCACTTATAGCGCGGTGATCGTATCCTTTATTGCAGGAATCCATTGGGGCATTTACATGTTCAAAGAGGCTCCGATCAACCTATTTATACATAGCAATATTTCTACACTATTCGCGTGGTTTGCAGTGCTAGTAAACACACCCATTAGCTTCGGCATCATCCTGATATGCTTCTTTTATCTCCTATTCATAGATAAACAGCTCTATGACGCAGAAATATTAGATCAGTGGTATATACGCCTCAGGGTCAATATCTCATTGATAGTCATGACCACACTCGCACTTTACATTATCTTTCACCTATAGCCCCATATTAAAGAGCACCAGTAAAATGATAAAAAACCGTGAAATCAAATATTTTACAATATTGGCATTTTGTATAGCCTTAGCTTGCCACATCCCTATAACCCAAGCACAAAGCCAGACGCTAAACGAGGAAAAACATATGAAACAATCTGTTCCAAACGCTTATCAATTCAGCTTTAAAACGATCGACGGCGAGGATTTCACTCTGGAAAAATACCGAGGTAAAGTCATCCTAATCGTAAATACAGCGTCGCAATGCGGGTTTACAAAACAATATACAGATCTACAAAAGCTATACGAAACCTATAAAGACCGTGGTTTCGTAGTTTTGGGCATCCCATGCAATGATTTTGGTAAACAAGAACCGGGCGATCTTGAAACCATCAAAGCTTTCACATCGGAACAATACGGTGTCACGTTCCCCCTTACACAAAAATACAGCACAAATGGAGATGACGCGCACCCCTTTTTTGAATGGGCCAGCAAACAGAAAAAAGGGGCCTTCCTACAATCCTCTCCTAAATGGAATTTTCACAAATTTATAATCGATAAAAATGGCGATTTAAGCAAAAGCTATGGATCACAGGTAAACCCGTTTTCAGACAAGATAAAAAACAAAATTGAAGAGTTATTGAAAGAAGAATAAACTAAATCAGCAAACAATCTACCCTGAAACAAGGCCAGAGCAGACACTATTGATTAGGCGGGATAACACAAATATCGATATCAATATCCCACCTTTTCATGAAATTTCCGCCTTGGCTAGCCTCAGCACAAGCAATAAACACATAGTCATTTACTTCTGAATACTCACCGATAAAGACAATTTGCCCATCCGCGCTTCCATTTACCAACCCAAGCAAATTAGGGCTTAAAACAACTTCGGAACCAGTCATCGCATGACTTTCATGAAACAAAACACGCTTGATTGCGTTGCCTTCTTTATCCGCTGTCCAATAAAGGTAACCGCTATTTTCATCCATCCATGGCTGCGTATTTTTTTCACCTTTATTGGGATCGCCCTTAAGCAAGGTTGGCTCACTCCAGTGCCCATTTTCACTAATTTTTGAGAACCACAAACTCATACTTTCCGAGCTTCTTTCACATCGGCTTCCTAGAGGATTAGCACGGTTCGATTCAAAAATAATTTTGCGACCATTATCGAACAAAATAGGATTATCTTCTTTACATTTTGAATTATAAGAATATGGATATGGCGGCGTCCAGGCGCCACGCTCATCCTTTTTCGATAAATATATATCGAATGATTTTGGCGGAGAGAAAAACCGAATAAAAGCAATATTCGCACCGTCAACACCAATAGCAGCATCAGATTCAACGGAATTAAGCTTTATTTGATTACTAAGCTTCCAGCGTCCATTTTCTAATGTCGCTTTATAAATATCAAAGCGCCCATCTTCCTGAACGCTTGGTAACTTGCATTCAGCTTTATACTTAAAACCGTTTCCTGAGGCGAGTTCAGAAAAATTGATAGACGATATTCCAAAATAAAGCGCCTCACCTGTCCATTGAACAGAATCTTGCCAGCATCCAGGCGCATTAATATCAGCACCTAATTTATAAACTTTTCTGCCCGCTAAATGGCCACTAAGCTTTATTCCCCTAACCTCTTCGCCTAAAGGGATTTTTGGCGTAGCATATGCAAATGAAGCAAATAAAACCATAAACATGGCCGAAGCAACGAGGGTACGCTTTTTTAGAATAGACATGCAATCAATATACATATTAATTTCATTTTACTGCAATGCTTTCTACCAAAAAACAAAAGGCCGCGCATTTAGAAAAACATTAATTACTTGCCTTTTAATACGCTTATTGTTAGTTTCCAATCGTTATTGGGGAGTAGCCTCCTTTGGGATTTAGTCAACATACTCGCACATACTGCGTGGCTAAATCGGCGTTTTACGCTTGGCGAGACCGATTACATATAGCCTGAACAAAACAGGCTATTTGTATCTGGAATCTAACTAAAGAGTGTAAAATGGGAATAATTTCAACGACAATAATGGCCTTTAGCATGTCTGCTGATGCTTTCGCTGCATCAGTTAGTAAAGGCACCGTCATGAACAAGCCTAAAATATCCGAAGCTTTAAAAGTGGGCTCAATATTTGGCTTAGTCGAAACACTAACACCCATCATCGGATGGATTGCGGGCGTAGCCGCAAGCGGCTTCATAGAATCTATTGATCATTGGATTGCCTTTTGTATCCTCGGCATTATCGGCGGAAAAATGCTCTATGAAAGCTTTCAAGAAGAAAAACCCAAAACAGAAAAACATAAGTTAAGCATGCTTATTTTAACGGCAATTGGCACAAGCATTGACGCCATGGCCGTTGGCGTAACCCTCGCTTTAATAAATGCCAATATATTGATCGCCGCAACATCAATAGGAGCAGCCACATTTGTCATGACAACAACAGGCATAATGACCGGGCATTATATTGGCCTAAAATCAGGAAAAATTGCAGAGGCACTGGGCGGAATCTGCCTAATTATTATTGGCACCAGCATTTTACTAGATCATCTTGAAATAATTGATTTCTTGGGATTTTAAATTAATCAAATATATGTAGAAAAATGGATGTACTGATTGCTTAAATAAACTATGTCCCCACAGTTGTTTTTTGACAACACATCACATGCCCTACCAGAATGACCTTTTTGGAACGGTGTCTTTAACGGCACAAGTTTACGACTGGTAAATTTCTTTGATATCGTTAAACTCTTGATAGAATTTTAAATGTGGGGAAGACATGGAAGATTTTTTAGTTGATTTATTTCTATCGAGTGGACGTATCAATGGAGCTATTGTCAGCGCAGCATTCGGAGCTGTTGGCGGTTTGATTGGAGCATTAATGGGCACCGCTCTCTCCAAGGTTTTTAAAAACGAAAAGCTTTTCACGTATGCAGTAATTGTATTTGTTGTACTATCTTTCCAAGTTCCCCGTTTAATTAAGCCGTATGTTGAAGAAGCATACGCCCATAAATATCAAGTGCAAGCATTAGAAAGTGTAATGCAGGAATTAGAACGGCAGCGACTTTTCACCGTTATTTTTCAATACCATCCAGATGCCAGAGAAGCTATGGCTCAGAAAATGCAAGACATTGTTTTTAATGCGCCTGAAGATCAAGTCATGATGTTATCGCAGGCCGCGTCTGTAGAAATCGTCTCAAAATATTTTCAGAAGCATCTTCCTGCAGCATCAGATGAAAAAACTCATGCTCTGCTAAATAGGAATTATGAAGTGTTAAAACAATTCAAAAACAAACCAAAATTATGTGTGACGTATTTTCTCGGGCAGCCAAATTTCACACCGGAAGATATAACACCTGAATTTATTAAAAAAGAGTCGGATATGAAAGCAGACATTATTGAAAGCGCAATCAATTCCCCCTCCATACCTCCTAGAGCGGGCAGTGCTGAAGAAATATTCGAAATCATAATACTTAGGTATCAAGAAAAAGGATATCCGTTAGAAAATCTTGAGAAGCTTGATTATTTGACGCAGATACCTCCAAGAGAGGCCTGTAGAGTGGCAACAGAATTTAGTGACGTAATGGCATCTTTAGACCCTAAAACTAGTTCTTTTATCTTCAAAAACTTTATGTATATGGAGAATGAGGACAATTAATCCCCAGTCTATAAAGATTGCTCACTGCCGTAGTTGAAGAGTTTCAATTGGTTTGACTGGGCATGAACCGTATCTCATCCGCAACTCTAATCATAAATCGCCGTGCTTATTAAATTCGTCGCCGAGATTTCTACATTTGATGAGTTCGAAGCATTTCAACACTAAGTCCTGCCTAATTTGAAAACTGGGCTTTATCTCTTAGTAATTATTAAAAAAGGAAAAATGGCTGGGGTAGTAGGATTCGAACCTACGCATGGCGATACCAAAAACCGCTGCCTTACCGCTTGGCTATACCCCAACAATGTAAAGAAACGATATTAGATGTTTTAGGATGGTGCCGCAACACGGACTCGAACCGCGGACCTGATGATTACAAATCAACTGCTCTACCAACTGAGCTATTGCGGCACACTACCTAAAAGCACTTTAATTTTTCTTTGAACAAATAACATCAAAAAAAATCAACGCCTATATCGTGGCTCCCAATTACTGGGAACGCTGAGTGTAATATCAAACTTTATTTCATTTGCAAAGGCTTTTTATGAGTAAAATTAAAAAAAACTTTAAAACAAACTTAAAACTTCTTAAGCAATAGTAGTGTTTAGATATTTTTTTTGATATCTTTAGCGTTGGGTTATGTATTCTAAAACAATAAGTAATGGTGAGTTTCATTGTCAGGCGGACAACAAGCTGAAAATACTTTGCATGAAAATGCGATAGGTTGGGCCATGCTATTAGTCGCTGTAGCGGCTATTGGCTGGTTATTTTGGTATTACTACGATACCGAAATTCGTAATATTGTGCGCTGGATTCGCTATGCAGAAATGTGGGTGATCAGCTGGTTTATCTATGCCCAAAATGCCATTTTTGATATTCTCGGCATGGAAACTGAAAGAGCAAGATTCGTTTTCAACGGTAAAGAATATGACTGGGAAGCCTCATTTGTAAGCGTTGATGCATTCAAAAAAGAACAATTAACCTACACGCACCTGTCAATGTTCGGTGCAATGGCCATGCAGCCACTGAAACATCTCTTCATTTTCATATGCGGACTTGGTTGCATATGGTGCATATTCAAAGGGCCCCGTACATATTACAGACAGCGCATGGGTCTGGAGAATTTGATCTACCGCCAAGCCTTTAACTTCCCCGTAATTTCACCATTCGTAAAGTTCAACCCAGCAACACAGCCGCCGCGCCCACCCGGTTCACCTGTCCCTGCTGAACTTCCTCTATTCGCAGAAGCCCTCGGCCCTGAAGAATGGATAGCTTACAACAGTATCCCTATTCCTGATGGAAACCTGGACCGCGAAGCCGCCGCACGTGAATTCAAGAAACAACTGATTGGACGTTGGAAAGGTCCAATGGCACTAGAGCCGTATATGCAAGTATTGCTTGCTGCGTTCTGCCTGAAATCAGCAAGAAAACGTGACGAAGCCGATGATATGCTCGGCCGTCTCGCTACATGCTGGGAATTTAAAACAGGGCTAAACTTGAAAAATGATAAAACACTTCTGAATGAAGCGCGTAAAATTATAAAGAACAAAGATATTTCAGGAGAGCTTCTAGCAAAATGTAATCGCCACGCATTTATAACCACGGCGATGTTAAGAGCACTTATGACAGCCAGAGAAGAAGGCGGCGTATTAGCCCCCGCAACATTTGTATGGCTTCGCGCACATAACCGAACTCTTTGGTACCCGCTAAACAACCTTGGGCGCCAATCATACCACCTAGAGGCCATTGGTGCGATGTCACATTTTAAAGCAGAACGCCTCACACAAAGACCAATTCCAGTCCCTAAAGTCGAGGACGCTGTCGACACGATTTCAGAATACATGCAGTCAATCAAAGCACGTCCAATTCCGCAGCTTGATTACAGCAATTCAAAGAAAAAAGGCGTTAAGAAAGCCATATAAAACACATAAAAGTTAAAAACTAGGAGTTAAAACAGAATGTTAAATACGTTATTCAAAAAGCAAGAAGAAACAAGCGCCAGCGCCAATGTCGTTGACGGGAAGCTTATCCTTTCATTACCAGAAGCAGAAAACCCAGTCGTATGGCAAATGGACTTAAGCAGCGCAAAAGCGTCCGCCCTTGAAGTCAAAAAAGACGAAGAAAAAGACATCTACACCCTCATTCTAAAAACGCCGCGCGGCGAAAATATAGACATAGCTCCATTCAAAAGTAAAAAATTTGCAGTAGAAGGCCTACTTGCCGCTTCAAAAGCCATGGAAAATGCTCAAGGTCAAATCTGGCAAGCACCAACAGGAGCAGATGCTGCTAACGTAAACTACGCCCCCGCTTATGCTCAGAAAAAATCGGGTGGCAAGAAATGGGCCATCGTAATCGGTAGCGTTCTAGTATTAATTATCCTAGTAAATGGTGCCACAAGCCTAAGACCTAGACCCCCAGCTTCAATACAGCAGGCATCAAGCACAAGCACACAACAACCAGCACAGCAAGCTGCACCTGTACAATCTGGCGTCCCAATGTCAGCAGATGCATTCTTACAAGCACAGTAATTAAAGGCATTCACCTAAGCTATGGCAATTGATCAACATAAGTACGAACATAATCCCGAAAAAATGCTTCGGGACGTGCGCCCCTTACTTGTAAGGGTTGCTGATGCACTTGCTAGCAAAAACTACTCTGCAGCCGTTTTCTTAACGGCAGGTGCAAGCATCTACTTTAATGAATGGGCCTTTGCATTTGCAGACCTCATTATGCTCTGTCTTCTACTATTTTTTCTATGGCTTAAAACACGAAGTAAAGAATTAGCATTTAAACTCCCCCTCGGCGCTCGTTTTAAAGACCCGAATAACGGCCGAAATGGTAAAGCAGGAAAAGCTGAGGGTATTCTTTATATGGGTAATGTTGAACGTACTAACGAAGAAGTATGGTTTACGAACTCAGATGCCAGAACTCATATCCTATACCTTGGTACAACAGGTGCAGGTAAAACAGAAGGTCTAAAATCAACAGTGACAAACGCTATGGCTTGGGGCTCAGGCTTTGTTTATGTTGATGGTAAAGCGGATACAGATCTTTGGTCATCTCTCTCATCTCTCGTTCGTCGTTTTGGCCGTGATGACGATCTACTTGTTTTGAACTACATGACCGGTAACTCAGATGTTGCTGCGCCATCAAACACCATGAACCCATTCTCATCCGGTTCTGCTTCATATCTAACGAACATGCTTGTATCCCTTATGCCTGATTCTGGCGGTGACAACGCAATGTGGGCAGAACGTGCGATCTCGCTTGTATCTGCAATGATGCCTGTCTTAACATGGAAGCGTGACAACCAAGACATGCAGCTTTCTGTAAAGCTCCTTCGTGATAGCCTTTCACTAAACCGTGTTATTCGCCTCGCACGTGACGAAGCTGTACCAGAAGAAATACGCTCTGGTATTAATGGTTACCTTGAAACACTTCCTGGTTTTGTTGCCAGCGCCTATGATGATAACGGTGATGTAAAACCACCAGAAGGCGGTGGACCACCACCAGACACACAAACAGCAAGTCAACAGCATGGCTATCTAGCTATGCAGTTCACCAGATCACTCCAGTCTCTTGGTGATGACTATGGATATATTTTTGACACACAAGCCGCAGACGTGGACATGGTTGATGTTGTTCTAAACCGCCGCATTCTGATCGTGCTCATCCCCGCGCTTGAGAAATCAGGTGATGAGATCGCTAACCTCGGTAAAATCGTGGCAGCAACGATTAAGGGGATGATGGGCTCTGCACTTGGCTCAACCGTTGAAGGCTCTTCAGCGACTGTGATTGAAAACAAACCGACACACTCCTCAACACCATTTATGACTGTTTTTGACGAAGTTGGTTACTATACAGCCGAAGGTATGGCTGTTATGGCTGCGCAGGCACGTTCTCTTGGTTTTTGCTTAATCTTCTCTGGTCAGGACTTACCTGCGATGAAAAAGCGTGTCCGTGAAGAAGCAAACTCTATTACAGCGAACTGTAACATTAAAATCTTCGGCAAACTAGAAGACCCAACAGAAACAAAAGAATTCTTCGAAAAAACAGTTGGCTCCGCACTCGTAACAGAGGTATCAGGCTTTCAGATGTCAGGCGGAACCAAGACTTATCTCGACACACAGCAGGCCGGCGTACAATCCCGACCAAGAGCAAACTACGAAGAGCTTCGCGGCTTTAAAGAAGGTCAAGCCGTTGTGACATATGGTGAAGCTGTCGTGAGTTGCGGCATGTTTTATTCAAACCCAGGCTTTGCGAAAGCTATGCGCGTTACACGCTTCCTCTCTCTGCCACCTACAGATGATGAGTTAATGAAAAATGCGGATTCTATTACAAAGCTCCGCGATCTTATGGTCAATAAATCATGGAGAGCAAGCCGTGCTGATGTAGAGGCAGAAACACCTGATGAAATAGATGCAATCGCTCAAGGTTTTGGTAAAGTTAAAGAGAAAGAGATCGCCAGCGTTGATAGAGGAATCTGCGCCCTGGTCGAAGTCCACGCTCTTAATAACGATCTATCTAAAGAACCAGTAGCACCGCCTACACCGCCAGCAGGACAACAGCAAAGTGGCGGCGCACCTATGAACTTCTTTAAAGATGGCCAAACGGAAAAGCCAGCCGCTCCACCAAGAGCGAAAATGAAGCGAGCAGATCTACCAAAAGAAATCCGATCCATTGTTGAGAATGCAGGTAAAGAAGCAAGCGCAAAACTCTTCAAAAAACCATCTGAGAATGAAGAAAAAAAATAGAAGAAACTACAATATAAAGCACAAAAATTCACAAAGCGGTAATGTGCTAATGATTGTGCTAATTGGCGTCGCACTTTTTGCTGCGCTGTCTTTCACAGTCTCTAGCTCTATGCAAGATGATGGCACTGTTAAAATGACAGCTAGAGAGCTCAAAATAGCCGCTGCTGATGTCATTAGTTTCGCACAGAAAGTAGAACGTGCAGTCAATAAGCTACGAAGACACAATATATCTGAAACTGACATCAGTTTTGAATTTGTAAATATGCCAGGCTACACAAATGCGAACTGTAGCGATGGTAACTGCAAGGTCTTTAATATAGTTGGTGGAAGTATTTCCTGGTTAAAACCTCAAGAAAATATAAATGACGGATCCCTGTGGCTTATAAACGCTAACAACACAATCTTGGGCCAAGGATGTGACGATCCAAATGATCTATGCACTGACCTCGCCCTATTCCTTCCCAATCTGACATTTGATATGTGCGTTGCCTTAAATTATGAGCAAGGCATTGATCTAAATGTACCACCTGACGATGCTGACAATAATTTTGATATCACATCAAAATTTACTGGTGACTATACCTATAACGCGTCCATATCAGATACAGGCGGCATTCTAAATGGCGTAAACGCTGGATGCATAGAAGGCTCAAGCAATACTTATCACTTCTATTACGTTCTCATAGCCCGCTAATTAATTGGCTAAGACTTAGCCAATTACACATCAACAACTACTGAGAATGAATTTTCAACTGTATTTAATAACTCATGAACTAATGGATCAGAAATAGAGTAATATAATACTCTATGCTCTCGCCTGTACGTAATCAGCCTAGCATCCTTAAGAACATTAAGATGTTGTGACATAGAACTACGCTTAATTCTTGTCTTCTTAGCAAGATCACCAGCACATACCTCACCATCAGATAGTAAGCAAACTATATGCAACCTATCTACATTAGATAACGCAGATAAAACCTCAGATACTCTCTGCCTTCTTCTTTTGACAGTCTCAAACATCGCTTTAATTTTATATTCTTTTAAATTAAGGTTTATCCAAATTAATAGAGAAAAAAATCCTAAATAGTCAATTATGAAAATAATTTATCATATTTACGATACAAATAGTATTATTTCACGAATTTATAGGTTATTTTTCCTATACATGAGTATGTATATGAAATTTTAATCAAGTGAATACCAAGTAGACCGTGCTTTACCATGTCTTTTTAGATACCCTTGCTCAACTAACTCAGATAAGCGTAATTTAATAGTTGCACGGCGTCCATTAGTAAATTTAATAATTTGCTTCATTTGAAGCCTTTTATGCTCTTCAAAAAGCTTCATGATACGAGCTGATAAAGTCGGTAAATGCGATAGATCTTTTTTATCTTCACGCAAACGATCCAAAAGAATATTCTTCTGCTCATACAACACACCTAAAAAGCATTGTAACCAGGATGACCAATCTGGTTTACCACTCGCTAAACTATCCTGGTTTTGAGAAAGTGCGTGATAAATATCACGTCCCTTTTTAAGCATAATAGGATCAAAAAGTACGTACGGTACATAAGCATATCCAGACTTCAAAAGATATATAACCATCAAAAGCCTGAGTAACTTCATATTCCCATCATAGAAAGGTGCAATTTGTAAAAATACAGATGAAAAAACAGAAACTGCGATGAGCGGATGAATGCCCTCTTCATTATTGAGCTCATCATCAATCCACGATAATAGCTTTACAAGCAAAGGTTCAATATCATCAGGCGCAGCTGTTTCAATCTCACCGCCATCACCAGCAAAAACAGGGATAACCATGTCATACGGTGCACTACGTAGATCACTCCCACCCTTTTCACCCATTATATTGGCATGTAGAGCACACAGAACCTGCAATGTAATCTCATGCCCCTTAAGCTCCATAAGAGTGTTATGAAATGCTTGCCCATAGGACGCAACATCACCAAGAAGGCTAAGAGCTGTCGTATGCTCATCCAAACCCGCCCAAAGCCCCTTAAATTCATCAATAGAGGCAACCTGTTTAAGGATTTGCGGTGTAATATGAATATTTTTTAGCCCTATCATATCGTGATTATAGCCGATATAAGCCATATAAACAACAGATATAAAATTATATATAGGAGTATGCAATAAACCTACATTCTTTCAGGCACATCAATCCCTAGAAGGCCTAATATGGCTATAATATAGTTCCTAGTAACAGCACAGAGCCTTAATCGTGATGCACGTACGCGTTGATCTTCCTCAGAGAGGATATGACATGAACCATAAAAAGAACTAAAAGCTTGTGCTATTTTATAAACATACTCACAAAGAACGTGCGGAGCATGGTTTTTAAGCGCATTTTCAAAATGGTCAGCAAACTCCAATAATAATAACGCTAATGGTAGCTCATCTTCCCCAATAATAAATTCAGCATCTTCATCAAACACGTCCGCCTTGCGTAACAAAGAAGATATACGAACTGCCTGATACAAAAGATATGGCCCCGTCTTACCCTCAAAAGCTGTCATACGGTCCAAATCAAATATATAGTCACTTTGGCGTTGGTTTTGTAAATCTGCAAATTTAATAGCAGCAATAGCCACCTTATGCGCTATATCTTCACGCTCCTGCTCATCGATAGACTCATCTAAATTGGCTTCACTGAGACGAGCACGTGCTTTCTCAAGTCCCATTTCAATAAGATCATCAAGACGCATAACACCACCGTCACGCGTTTTAAACGGCTTTCCATCTAGGCCGTTCATAGTCCCAAAGCCTGCAAAAATCAGGTCTGTTCCTTCGGCAATCTTTGATATACGCGCTGCTCTAAATACCTGTTCAAAATGTAATGATTGACGTTGATCAACACAGTAGACAATCTTAACCGGCTGATAACTCTGCTCACGGTCAATTATCGTCGCAAGATCCGTTGTACCGTACAAAACAGCGCCATCCGACTTGAGCAAGATAAGTGGAGGAAACTCTTTTTTATCATCATTCTTTTTAACAGGAACGATAACAGCCCCCTGATCCTCAACGGCAATAGATCTCTCCTTGAGATCTTTAACCATCGGAGCAATAAATGGATGCGCATGGCTCTCGCCTTTCCATTCATCAAAGTAGACGCCTAGCGCGTCAAAATTTTTCTTCATACCCGCGATAGAAACATCAATGAATTCCTGCCAGCGTTTAGTCGCATCAACATCACCATCTTGTAATTTTTTAGTAGCAGAGCGCGCAAGTTCCATACGCGCTTCATCTGCTTTACAGGCCGCCGATGCTTTTGGATATATTTCAGCAAGCATTTCCATGGTAACGGGCCCTTCATGACCTAACAATTCTAATTCAGACAGAATCATCCCCATTGGTGTACCCCAATCGCCCATATGGACATCACCAATAGCATTGTACCCAGCAGCTTTATATATACGTCTTAATGTATCGCCTATAATAGAACTTCTTAAATGCCCCACATGCATAGCTTTAGCAATATTCGGCCCACCATAATCCAGCACAACAGAAGGAGAATTATCAACACGTACAAAACCAAAGAGATTTTTACGGCTATTTTCGGACAAAAAACTGTTAATAAAAGATTTTTTTACATCGATATTGATAAATCCAGGACCTGCAATCTCTACCTTTTCCACAGCATCATGCGCAGCTATAAGGCCAACTAATTCAATAGCAACATCACGCGGGCTCTTCTTCGCATGTTTAGCAGCGCCCATAGCTCCATTACATTGAAATTGGCACAAATCAGGGCGATCAGATACTCGAACAACACCAAGCTCTCTAGGCAAATTCATTTGCCCGAATGCATCTCCAACCACATCAGTTAAATACCCTGCTAAAGTTCCCATAACAAAATCACCTTAAAAATTAGAACAAAATAGTTTCTACGTATAACTTACTGGAAAATCAAGTCGCACTTATGGACACGTATAACCGCTGTAATGTTGCTGCAGAGCCCTTAAATTATTCAATGGCATTACACCATCAAAATGCACATCAACATCAATATAGTTATAAGAAATTTTTTGCATCTGATATTCGGGGTAACGCATTGAAAAGGACTCAAAGGCTCTTATAAAACTATCCCAACTATCTTTGCGCAAACAATAACAGTGCTCCTCGCTGTTATTACGCTCACATTGCCACTGCATACGTGACGCCAATTCATAATGACCAAATAATTCATGAGCACTCTGTGCTGCTCGCCCTTTAAGCTGAATTGTTTTTTGAACTTCCACCTCTGCATCTTCTGCAGCCACATCCACCAGACTTCCTGCTTCCGGCTCTACATCATCAAGCTCAGCATCACTAAAAGCCTCTTTATGTTTATGAGAATCCTCGGCAGCTTGCTCTGAGACAAGCTTTTTTTCACCTGAGGCCGGCGATAATTTGATTTTTTTCTCTGGCATAAAGGCTGATTGATCATAAATTTGCCCAAAAACAGGCTTCACCATCGCAAAACAGATGGGGATGATAGCAATATAGTACAGTTTATACCGATCATGCATGCACGAATGCCTTTAACTAATCGCGTAAGCATAACAAACTATTACAAATTTCAAACTACTTTATACTGAAAGTTGCTATTTAAGCATCTACCTCTGCTTTGAGGGCGTTATCTTGAATAAATTCACGGCGCGGCTCAACCACATCCCCCATAAGCGTTGAGAAGATCTCATCGGCCTTAACAGCATCCGCCACATTCACCTGCAATAGCGTGCGCACATTTGGATCAAGTGTCGTTTCCCAAAGCTGATCTGGGTTCATTTCACCTAGACCCTTATAACGTGAAATCGCAAGTCCTTTACGTCCGACTTCCATTACACGGTCATATAACGCCGCTGGGCCATTTACATTTGCCACCAACTTATCACCCTGCTTCACTTCAACAGGCTTATCAAACGCCTCCACAAGCCAATCTCTCGACATATGAAGACGAACCGCATCTGAAGAACGAATACGATCAGACGATATCTGAACACGTTCAGTTACACCGCGGGATGTAATCCAGAATGTATATCCACCATCAAGCGTATATTTACCCTGCCAATTCTTCTCATTCTTGGCCGCGATACTATTCAAGCGTTCAGCCACTTTTTCAGCAAGCGCCTGTCCTGCCGATTCATTCGTATGTACACCATCATCAAAAGCACCTGCAATAGCTGCCTGCTCCACGACGCGCCTATTACCTGCGCGCTGCGTTAAAGCATTGATAGAATTACGTATTTTACGAGACTGAAGCAGCAAGTCACGTACATCCTGACCAGCGCGTGTAGCCCCACTTCCATCAATTACTGATAAATCGTTCAGCGCAGAATCAATCAAATAGTCATCAAGGCCTTTTTCATCCTTGATATATACCTCATTTGAATTACCACGCTTAACCTTAAAGAGCGGTGGCTGGGCAATATAGAGATAGCCATTTTCAATGACTTCAGGCATATAACGGAAGAAGAAAGTCAAAAGAAGCGTACGAATGTGCGAACCATCAACGTCCGCATCTGTCATGATGATGATTTTATGATAACGGATTTTCTCCATATTCATTTCTTCACCAATTGATGTACCAAGAGCAGTAATCAATGTTCCTATCTGTTCAGAAGAAAGCATTTTATCAAAACGCGCACGCTCAGTATTGAGGATCTTACCACGAAGAGGCAAAATAGCCTGATTATGACGGTCACGTGCCTGCTTGGCACTACCACCCGCCGAGTCCCCCTCAACGATAAAAATTTCAGAAACAGAAGGGTCTTTCGACTGACAATCAGCAAGTTTACCAGGAAGGTTAGAAACATCCATAACCCCCTTACGGCGTGTCATCTCACGCGCTTTGCGCGCTGCTTCACGTGCTTGTGCTGCTTCTGCAATCTTACTTACGATTACCTTACCTTCAGCTGGGTTTTCCTCTAGCCACTCAGCTAATTTTTCAGCAATCGCACCCTCAACAACCGGACGAACTTCAGATGAGACAAGCTTATCTTTTGTCTGAGAACTAAACTTAGGGTCTGGAACCTTAACTGAGAGAACACAGCTCATACCCTCGCGCATATCTTCTCCAGTCAGCTTAACCTTATCCTTTTTGGTAAGACCTTTTTCTTCAGCGTATTTACCAATAACACGCGTTAGAGCCGCCCTAAAACCAGCAAGGTGAGTACCACCATCGCGCTGTGGAATATTATTTGTAAAGCAAAGCATTGTCTCATGATAAGCATCTGTCCACTCTAGCGCGGCCTCAACTGACACACCACTCACATCATCATGTGCATTAATTGCAATAGGTGATTCAACAATTACTTTTTTAGAACGGTCAAGATACTGAACAAAGCTTTCAATACCGCCTTCATAATGAAGATGCGACTGAATTTCGCCTTCTTCCCCTTCACCACGTTTATCAGTAAGATAAATATTCACGCCTGAATTCAGGAAAGCTAGTTCACGCAAGCGGTTTTCAAGCGTTTTGAAATCAAATTCTGTTAATGTAAAAGTCTCCGGCGAAGGTAAAAACGTTACCTGTGTACCTGTGCGCTCTCCATCTTCAAGGTCACGAATAGGCTCAAGATCACCTATAGGGTCCCCCATTTTAAAGCGCATATACCATTCTTTACCTTCACGCTTGATATTAAGGTCCAAATGCTCCGAAAGAGCATTTACAACCGAAACACCAACACCGTGCAAGCCACCAGAAACTTTATAAGAGTTACTATCAAATTTACCACCAGCATGAAGCTGCGTCATAATCACTTGCGCTGCTGACACTTTTTCCTCTGCATGCTCCGTAACAGGAATACCGCGACCATTATCCTTAACTGTCACAGAACCATCAGCATTAATAATCACATCAATACGGTCACAATAACCGGCTAAGCTTTCATCAATCGCATTATCAACCACCTCATAAACCATGTGGTGAAGCCCGGTACCATCATCCGTGTCACCAATATACATTCCCGGGCGCTTACGCACAGCGTCAAGGCCGCGCAAAACCTTAATGGAATCCGCTCCATATTCATCATTATCGCCGCCGACAGGGGTATTGGTTTGAACTGATTCACTCATTTAAAATTAAACCTTTGTTTTTATTGCATAAAATTTGCATGCGATTCTTACAAATCGAACACTCATTTATAACAATCAACAAAGATCAAACCAAGGAAAAAACAAAGTATACAGCAGGTTTTCACCGACTTTTTACAAAACGAGCTATTGAAGTTTTCTTTTTGTGAAATATCGCTTACATGCGCCGCGCAGCTCATCTTGCATGAGCACGCCATACTTACCACCATCACCTTTAAGCTCTTTAGCAACAATAGCGGAAAGCGTTTTATGATGGGCAGAAACGATAGAAATCGCATCTTCGTCCAAATCTTCAATAGATTCCAAGAAACTCAGCATAATGTTAGCAAGACTTCCTATCAAAGGATAATCAAACATCGCTCCATTTGCCTTGAGCTGCATGACAGGAACAGTCATCATAGACTTAACAGCATCTGTCTCAAGCTCTCCTTTACGCGCCTCAGAAACAGCCTCAGCCAGCGCCTCTAGACTAGCCCCCGCCACAGGACCAAAATCAACACTCATATTGTCCGCAACTTCACGGCAACGCTCAAGCCTCGCCTTATCCAGCGGACCAATACCTATACGCTTTTGCAGAGAATAATCAGCCTTAATAATACCAGCTTCACTATTTTTAGCTCTTGTTTGAGAACTTAAAGTCATACCGTAACCCTAAAATAAACGTTCATACCCTAATACTCACTATACCAAAGATTGTAAAAAAAGGAAAGAAATTGGGAATGTTTTTTTTGCAGCGCGACAAACGAGATCAGAGATAAACTTTATTACGATCGCTCTCACGCTTCATTTTACCGCTGTAATCATCATCCATTCGCCTACGACGATCCGGCCCAAAATAATCATTACTAACAACAAAATCTCGAGGTTTGTTTATGACATACGCTATGCGCTTCGCTAAATCGTCAGTAGAAAATGGCTTGACTAGAAACTCTGTCACACCAACGTCACGCGCCATAGATACACGTGGATATGCACTATAACCAGACATCATAATAATCGGCACAGTCTTATGCGTTGATTGCTCACTAATACGTATCCGCTTTACAAGATCAATGCCGTTCACAGGCTCCATATGCCAATCCGTAATCACAACATCAGGGTTCTTCGCACAAAAAAGTTGAAAGCCAGCCTCACCATCCGTAGCAGTAAAAACGCGACCAACCCCAAGAGTTTCCAGCACAGTAGTCACCAAGGTACGCATAGGAAGCGTATCCTCAACAACTAAAACACTCATTTTATCAAAATAGAAACCCATAAGACCCAAAACCTATTTAAGTACTCAAAATACGGCTATTCCGTTATATTTTTCAACTATAAAAATTCATTCAACAAAAAAATATCGAGAAGAATGAGAATATTTATAAAAATTTAATACTAGTCACGTATTTTTCACTTACGAGGACTTCAAAAGTAATTCTAAAAAAAACAAGGACATTAAAAGTGCGCAAAACAAAAATTAATTCTTTTCTATTCACCCCACAATAGGCTAGGTATAGGGCTTATTCGACATTGGGGCATACATAGGTATTGACATAATATGTGCAAATAGTATACAAACACGCTACTCTATAAATAAGTAGCAGCGCGCATATCTTCGTAAGGCAACTATTAGAAGAGTACAAAACTTTAATTACAGCTATCAAGGAGCAGTAACATGACAGATCAAAATGCAGGGGCAGCATCACAGATCACATCGAACACACAGGTACAAGAACAAGACGTTCTAACTATCAACGGGGTAGAGACAACTGGCGATACAGCGTTATACAATGATGCGGAACTAATTGTGAAGCCGCAAGCTGGCACAGAAAAGCTTGTAACACTTGAAGCACAACAAACTTATAAATTCGATTTCACAGCAGCGCAGACTCAATCGATTAATACAGAAGGTGAAACCTTAAGAATTACGTTTGCAGATGGTTCTTCTATTATAATAGAGAATTACAACGAAGCAAAATACAACAGCCCAATCCTTTTTGGTGATACTAATGCCCCTACTATAGTATCTGTCGAAACACCTAATGAAGACGAGCTAGAAAGCGCCCAAGCAGTAATTAGAGAAGAAGCTTCTGAAATCGAACAAGCGGCCCTTGATCAAGAAGCAGCAGAAATTGCTGGAATTGAACCTGCAGCAGGCGAAGCTCAAGCACTAAACAACATTCAACCTGCAGCAGGAGATACTGGAAATCAAAATAGCGGTTTCACATTCTCAAACCCTGACATTACACCGGTTGGTGCTCTTGATGCTGTTGGTCCTATCGATCCAACAGCCCTTCAATATGGCGTAGAGTTCAATAATGACATTCTATTCCCAGATGAAGATGAAGGTGAACCTGAAATTATAGACGTCAATCCTGAGATTGTAGATCCAGATCAATTGGTCGTAGACGAAACAAACTTAGGACCTGTAACAGTCAATGGACTTATCCAAGCGGAATTTGGCTCAGATGGCCCAGGTACAATTGAACCAAATGGTCAATTCAACAACACAGGATCACTATCAGGCGGCACATTAACATCAAACGGCGTCCCTATATCTGTTACGCAAACTGCAACAGGCTATGAAGGTAGCGCAGGCGGAAATAATATATTCACAATAGAAATTGCCCCCGTCACCGGTGATTATACATTTACATTACTTGGAACAATCGATCACGCTGATGGCACAGATCCAAATGACAGCATTGAGCTTCAATTTGGTGTAGATGCAATTGATGCCGACGGTGACACCGCACCAGCAACAATATCTATAAGTGTTCTAGATGACGCACCAGCAATAGCGCCAACAGACACAAATACAATTAATGAAGATAACCTAGGTCCAATCGTTATTAACGACACTCTAACTGTCGATTTTGGAAATGACGGTGCAGGCGCGGTAGAGCCTGCTGGTTCCTCTTCTTTTTCTGGAACAACATCTCTAACATCCGGTGGTCAACCTATAACAATCACTGCAACAGCAACAGGTTATGTAGGAACTATCGCAGGGTCAGCAACACCTGCATTCACACTGAATATAGACCCAGCAACTGGTGCGTATACATTTACACAAAACAGCGCACTGGACCATGATCTCAGCAACGACACGATTTCACTCCAATTCGACGTGAATGTAACAGATTACGACGGTGACGCAGCACCAACAGCTATCATCGTAAATATAGTCGATGGCGAACCAGAATTCGCGACACCAACTGTTAATGCTGGTATTGAAAATATCGACGAAAGCAACCTCGACACAAGTGACATAACAGTTTCGGGCACACTTAATATAGACTTCGGAAATGACGGTGCTGGCGCAGTAACACCTTCAAATACATATTCATCAAGTGGTTCAATTGCTGGCGGCACGCTAAGCTCAAATGGACAGCCTGTAACAATTACAGCAACAGCTAATGGATATGTTGGTACAATTAACGGCGGAACAACAACTGTATTTTCACTGACAATCAACCCTGCAAATGGCACATATGAATTCACGCAATTCGAAACACTTGATCATGCCGACACAACAAATCCAAATGACGTTATTACGCTAGAATTCGGCGTTACAGCAACAGATGGCGACGGTGACAACGACACAAGCACAATCACAATAAATATTGCAGATGACGGCCCAGTAGCCGTAAATGACACTGCATCCGTACCTGAGAAACAAACAACAGTTTCTGGAAACGTGCTGAACAACGATGATACTGGTGAAGATCTACCAGCAGCTTTGACCAATATTGAAGGCAATACAGTAACAGCTGGCACAAGCACTGTCATTAACGGTACATACGGAATACTAACAATCAACGCTGATGGTTCTTACGAATACACCATCAATAACACGCATACAGGCGCAGTCTCCGAGAGCTTTACCTACACACTCACTGACTTTGACGGTGATACAAGTACAGCTGAGCTTACAATTAATATCGAAGCTCCAGATGACATACCAGAAGTTGACAACGCGACAGCGACTGTAGATGAAACAGATATTGACGGCACCGCGCCAGTTGGCTCTGATCAGGATGGCGGTATACTACAAGCAGACTTTGGTTCAGATGGACCAGGCACATTCTCTGTAGACGAGATAAGCACATTCACATTCACTGGTGCAGCAAACGGCCAGCTCACATCAAATGGTGTAGCGGTAACAGTAAGCGTTCAAGGCAACAGCTATGTTGGAACAATCCCAGGTATCGCGGGCGATACAGTAGTCTTTGAACTTTCACTAAACCAGACTAGTGGCCAATACACTTTCACACAATTTGAAGCCCTAGATCATGCAGACAGCACAAACCCAAATGATGCAATCCAGCTAACTTTCGGTGTAGTGGCAACGGACAATGAAGGCGACAAAGGTAACGCAACAATCACTGTAAATGTTCTTGATGATGGCCCTTCTATTGATAAGCCGGCTATTGCTGAAATCAGTGAACAAGACACAGGCACGAGCTCGACTCCAGCTTCCGTGTCAGGCACATTAAACTTCGGTTATGGTGAAGATGGTGCAGGCGCATTAACAACGACTGGCAATGTATCAATTACAGGTACACCGAACCTAACTTCTGGCGGCGCTGCGATCACTATCACAGCAACTTCGAACGGATATGTTGGTACAATCAATGGCGGCGCTGACACAGTCTTTAGCCTTACAATAAACGAAGCAAACGGAACATATACTTTTGATCAATCTCTTCCGCTAGATCATGCAGCAGGTAGCGATGAAATCATCCTTGGCTTTGATGTGCGTATCAATGACTACGATCAGGATAGTGCAAACACATCCATCGACATCAAGATCAAAGACAGCAAACCTGAAATTGCCACACCAACAGTTGGTAAAGGCGTTGAAACAGTTGACGAAACAAACCTTGATACGGGCGTCAGCGTAAATGGTTCTGTTGATGTAAACTTTGGCGCAGATCAGCCAGGAACACTATCATATAATGGCGTAACTAGCTCATCAGTACCTCTTACATCTGCAGGTCAAGCAGTAACAATCACAACAACAGCTAATGGCTATGTTGGTACAATAAATGGCGGCGCCGTTACTGTCTTTACTTTAGACATCGACACCACCACAGGCGACTACACGTTCACACAGCTTGAACCTCTGGATCACCCAGACACAACTGATCATAATGATGCTATTGCTATCAACTTCGGCATCACAGCAACTGATTCTGATGGCGACACAGACACAGCATCAATCAAAATCAACATTCTTGATGATGGCCCATCTGCGGTCAACGACACAGCTACAGTTGTAGAAAACACAAATGTGATCCAAGGCAACGTTCTTACAAACGATGACGGCGGCGAAGATGTAATTGCAACAGTGACTGAAATCACTTTCGGTACACAAACACTAGCTGTTA